>ERZ772858.47-NODE-47-length-159769-cov-10.901461_pt1 | contig 159769 bp, 131 predicted proteins | sample MGYA00512136_ERZ772858 | MGnify/ENA primary metagenome ERZ772858 (study PRJEB29015, sample SAMEA2737726) | human gut metagenome | biome: human gut; feature: human-associated habitat; material: faeces | place: China | collected 2012 ...
GTCACCTTGCCAAGGTGAACGTCGCGAGTTCGAATCTCGTCTTCCGCTCCATTTACTACAAGACAAAAGACGCAAAAATATGCGTCTTTTGTTATTTGTATCCGGCGCCATAGCCAAGTGGTAAGGCAGAGGTCTGCAAAACCTTTATTCCCCAGTTCAAATCTGGGTGGCGCCTCCAATAAGGAAGATGCTGCGGCTTAAGAATATACTTAGGTCGCAGCATTTTTTATATAAAATTTGATTTTGGTATGGTGGTATGATATGAAAACGATAAAGAAATTTTTTGCCATACTTTTGATATTAGCAATAGGAATAGCCGTGATTAATTCGCAGACAGACTTTTTCTTGAATTTCGGAAGTTATGTTCCGTATCTTAAAGAAAATTGTCCAGAGGTTACGGATTCGGTTTCGGCATTGTCCGAACGGCTTTCGAGGGTGACGGATTATATTCCTACACCGTCCGAGCTTATGGCAATGATAAAACAGGAGGATTTACCTATTGATCCGTCAGATGTGGCGGTCAATGCGTATATACAGAACAGTCCTATGCTTTCGTTTTATCCGAACGAAAATATTTCTATGATTGCGGATTATGACAGAATACAGATATTCGGAATTGTCGGCTCAAGAAGTAAATCAAATTTGATTGCGGCATTTATCGATGAAAACGGTGAAACGCTTGAACAGGTTTCGATTACGGCAAATTCCGAAAATAGTTTCAATAAAACAATATCAATTCCGAAAACGGACGGCGCATCTGTCGGTGTTGACGTGTATACCGGTGATAAGCCTTACGGACAGTTTGAAAGCTGGGTGTATAATTATGTAAAACTTGTGCGTGACGGCAACGGCGGTTGGGTTATCGAACAGTCACCTGTGTTTGAACATAATAAGGCAATGTATGAAAAGGATAAGTCAATTAAAGAGGCACTTAAATACACCGCGTCTATACAATCAAACAGTGACAGTATAATCTCTATCGCCGAACAGCTTACGGCGGATAAAACGACCGACTATGAAAAAGTGCTTGCGTTGCACGATTGGATATGTTCTTATATGTATTATGACGTTGACAGCCTTGCAAGTGACGAGGCACCGCCGTATTACGCAACGGATATAGTAAAGAGCCGTAAGGCAGTGTGTCTTGGTTTTGCAACGCTTATGGCGTCACTGTGCAGAAGTATTGATATACCGTGTAATGTCGTGTCGGGATACGCACTTGGTGTCGGTAATGATACCGCGTGGACAGATACAAGTATTGCAACCGACGAACAAAATCACGCATGGAATGAAGTATACGTTGACGGCAGATGGATGATTGTCGATACAACATGGGATTGTGCAAATAAAATCGAAAACGGTGAAATGAATAAGGGCGAAGTTTCACATTTGTATTTTGACGCAAATTTGCAGTTCTTCTCAAATAATCATAAAATATTGGAATACTCAAAAAGAAGATAATAAACGTGCGTAGGGGCGATTGTCGGTCGCCCCTACGGAGTTGTGTGGTGCATTGGGGTATGGTACGAAAAAGGGACGTCGAGGGTGCTGTCCCGTACGCAAAACTTTATGTTTGTAGGGGCGATCATTGGTCGCCCGATGAAAAGCAAATAATAGATAAGAGAGAATGGAGAAAAGAGCCACCCCACAGACGGCTACGCCGCCGGCTCCCCCTCAATGGGAGCCACACGAAAGCCTCTCCTTGAGGAGAGGTGTTACGAAGTGACGGAGTGGTGGTAGAGCCACCCCACAGTCAACTGCGTTGCCGGCTCCCCCTTAAAGTGAGAGCTATAGGGCGACCAATGGTCGCCCCTACGGAGATTCGTGGTGCATTGGGGTATGGTACGAAAAAAGGGATGTCGAGGGCGCCGTTCCGTACGCAAAACTTTATGTTTGTAGGGGCGATCATCGGTCGCCAGAGTGGCAGATAAGAGCGAAAAGAGAAAAGAGCCACCCCACAGACGGCTACGCCGCCGGCTCCCCTCAATGGGAGCCGTACGAAAAGCCTCTCCTTGAGGAGAGGTGTCACGAAGTGACGGAGTGGTGGCAACACAACAGCAGGCAAGCCAAAAACACAACACAGGCTTGTCTGTTTTGGATATAATCAAAAACAAAGGGAAAAATAAAAGGCGAAACAATGAAAATAGGAAATTTTGAAACAGAAAACAACGTATTTCTTGCACCGATGGCGGGAGTAACTGATTTACCTTTCAGAAAAATATGCCGAAGATACGGTGCAGGACTTGTGTATTCGGAAATGGTGAGTGCGAAAGGACTGTACTACAACGATAAAAAAACCGCCGATTTAATGCGGATAGATGACGAAGAACGTCCTTGTGCGATACAAATATTCGGCTCTGACGCTGATATAATGGCGGAAGTGATACCGAAAGTTATGGCGGTAAAACCTGATATAATAGATATAAATATGGGCTGTCCCACACCGAAAATCGTAAACAACGGTGACGGCAGCGCATTGCTTAAGACACCCGAAAAAATAGGCGAGATAGTGCATAAAGTTTCTTCCGCGTCGCCTGTGCCTGTGACGGTAAAAATCCGCAAAGGTTGGGACGATGACAGTATAAATGCAGTTGAAGTTGCAAAGATTATAGAACAAGGCGGAGCGGCGGCGATTGCGATACACGGCAGAACGCGGGCAGAGTTTTACAGCGGAACGGCGGATTGGGATATAATAAAGAAAGTAAAAGAATCGGTTTCAATTCCGGTAATCGGCAACGGCGATATAAAATGTGCCGAGGATGCGAAAAGAATGATTGATATGACAGGCTGTGACGCGGTTATGATAGGAAGAGGCTGCGAGGGGAATCCGTTTATATTCAGACAGGTAAACGAATATCTGAAAAACGGCAAAGTGAACTTTGAACCGACTCCTCAGGACAGACTTGCACAAGCGTTGGAACATATTGAAATGCTTGTTGAAGAAAAGGGTGAAAGCCGCGGAATAAAAGAGGCGAGAAAGCATATTGCGTGGTATATCAAGGGACTTGCGGGTTCGTCGAGATTAAAGGGCGAAGTTTTCAAAATTAGTGATATTGCCACAATGCGAATATGCCTTACAGACTATATTAATCAATTATAATAAACTTTAAAATGACGTAAAAAAGGTCTTGAAAAAAACCGCAAAATTTGTTATAATTAATAAAATTAATACTAATGAGAGGAGTTATAAGAATGGAAGAAAAATTTTCTAAGGAAGGTCTTACATTTGATGATGTATTACTTGTACCGCAAGCATCTGATTTTACACCTAACGAAGTTGACTTAACAACAAAACTAACTAAAAACATAACGCTTAACATACCGCTGATGAGTTCGGCAATGGATACTGTTACAGAGTCGTCAATGGCTATTGCAATCGCACGAGAGGGCGGAATCGGAATAATTCATAAGAATATGACGATTGAACAGCAGGCTGCGGAAGTTGATAAAGTAAAGAGAAGTGAGAACGGCGTTATAGCCAATCCGTTCAGTCTTTCTGAAAACCATACGCTAAAAGACGCAGATGAGCTTATGGGTAAATATAAAATTTCAGGTGTTCCGATTTGTGATGACAATAACGTGCTTATCGGTATAATTACAAACCGTGACTTGAGATTTGAAACAGATTTTGCAAAGAAAATTAAAGACGCTATGACAAGCGAAAATCTTATAACTGCTCCTGTCGGAACAACTCTTTCAGAGGCACAGAAAATTCTTTCAAAGCACAAGATTGAGAAGTTGCCGATAGTTGATGAAGAAAATCACTTAAAAGGACTTATTACAATAAAGGATATTGAAAAAGCTATCCGTTATCCGAATTCTGCAAGAGATAAGAACGGCAGACTTTTGGTCGGTGCGGCAATCGGTGTTACAAACGACGCATTGGAAAGAGTTAAGGCTGTATATGATGCAGGTGTTGACGTTGTTGTACTTGACAGTGCACACGGTCACAGTAAGAATATCATAAATAAGGTTAAAGAAATCAAGGAGGCATTCCCTGATTTGGACTTAATCGCAGGAAATATCGCAACAGGTGAGGCGGCAGAGGCACTTATTAACGCAGGCGCAGACTGTGTTAAGGTCGGTATCGGACCTGGTTCAATCTGTACAACCCGTGTCGTTGCAGGTATCGGTGTACCGCAGATTACTGCTGTATATGACGTAAGCCAAGTTGCAAAGAAGTACAATATCCCTGTTATCGCCGACGGCGGTGTTAAGTATTCGGGCGATGTTGTTAAGGCTGTTGCGGCAGGTGCTGATGTAATTATGCTTGGCAGCTTGCTTGCAGGCTGTGACGAAAGCCCGGGCGAATTTGAAATATTCCAAGGCAGACGTTTTAAGGTTTACAGAGGTATGGGTTCTATTGCGGCTATGGAATGCGGAAGTAAGGACAGATACTTCCAAACAGGTTCAAAGAAACTTGTTCCGGAGGGTGTTGAAGGTCGTGTACCTTACAAAGGCCCTGTTTCTGATACTATATTCCAAATACTTGGCGGTCTGCGTTCGGGTATGGGTTACTGCGGAACTAAGACAATTCAGTTGTTAAAGGAAAACGGTAAGTTCGTAAGAATTACAGGTGCAGGTCTAAAGGAAAGCCATCCTCATGATATTTATATCACTAAAGAGGCTCCAAACTACAGCTACAATACACAAGGCTAATAAGAAATTTAAGGCAAGTCACTTATGTGGCTTGCCTTTTTGTATGCCTAAAACAGCCCCATACCGCCGTATGTGGCGATAAGTGCGGCGAAAACGATTGAAACCATAGACAGAAGTTTAATCAATATATTAACGGACGGGCCGGACGTATCTTTAAACGGATCACCGACCGTATCGCCGACAACGGCGGCTTTATGATTTTCGCTGCCTTTACCACCGAAATTACCTGCCTCGATATATTTTTTCGCATTATCCCAAGCACCGCCCGAATTAGCCATCATTACAGCAAGTGCAAAACCGGATATTAAAGCACCTGCAAGCATACCGACAACACCGTTGCACCCAAGCACCAATCCGACAATTATCGGTGCAAGTATTCCGAGTGCGGCGGGGAAAATCATCTCTTTCAGCGAAGATTTTGTGCATATGTCAACGCACGTTTCATAATCAGCCTCTGCTTTTCCGTCAATCAATCCTTTTATCTCCTTAAACTGTCGTCTTACTTCAACAACAATTTTTTGTGCCGCACGTCCGACAGCTCTCATAGTCATTGCACTGAACAAAAACGGCAGCATTGCCCCTGAAAATAAGCCTATAAGCACTGCGGGATTAGTGACGGAAAGATTAAGTTCAATTCCCATTTCGGTTATTTTATCGGTGTATGAAACTATCAGTGCAAGCGCGGTCAGTGCCGCCGAGCCTATTGCAAAACCTTTGCCTGTTGCGGCGGTCGTGTTGCCGAGTGAATCGAGTGCGTCCGTTCTTTCACGCACTATATCGGGAAGCCCCGACATCTCAGCAATACCTCCTGCGTTGTCGGCAACAGGTCCGTATGCATCTGTCGCAAGCGTTATGCCGAGTGTTGAAAGCATACCGACTGCCGACAGACCAACTCCGTAAAGTCCGTCCTCAAAGCTTGCCATACCTCCTGCGGTAAAGTAGCTTATAATTACCGAAATTCCGATTATAATAACAGGTATCGCCGTTGACGACATTCCCAGTGCGATACCGTCTATTATGATTGTCGCCGAGCCTGTATTTGAAGATTTTGCAAGGTTTTTTGTAGGCTTGTAAGAGTCTGACGTGTAATACTCTGTGAAATATCCTATCATCACTCCTGCGATAAGTCCCGAAATAACCGCCCAAAATACATTTGAATTGTCGGGAAGTAATGTGAAAATAAGAAATGCCGAGCCGACTGCCGACAGGATTGACGCAATGTATGTACCGCGTCTTAATGAGCCTAAAAGCGATTTTTGCGTTGCACCTTCCTTTGTCGAAACGAAAAATGTGCCGATAATAGATGCAATTATGCCGATTGCGGCGATAAGCATCGGCACAAGTACACCGTTAAAGCCAAGTCCTGCCGCAGACGCAAGCGCTCCGCACGAAATAATCGAGCCGACATACGATTCATACAAATCAGCGCCCATTCCTGCAACGTCACCGACATTGTCGCCGACATTATCGGCAATGCAGGCAGGGTTACGCGGATCGTCCTCAGGTATACCGACTTCGACTTTGCCGACTAAATCCGCTCCGACATCAGCCGCTTTTGTGAATATTCCGCCACCCACGCGTGCAAACAGTGCCATTGAACTTGCACCCATACCGAATGTGAGCATAGCTGTCATAACGTCATTTATGTTGAGTTTGAACACGAATTTCAAAAGAATAAACCACACACTTATATCGAAAAGTCCTAAACCGACAACGGTAAGCCCCATAACAGAGCCTGACGCAAACGCGATTTTTAAACCCTTGTTAAGTCCGTCACGAACACCGTTCGCGGTGCGTGTGTTGGCGTATGTGGCGATATTCATTCCCACATATCCCGACAATCCCGAAAAAAATCCGCCTGTCAAAAATGCAAACGGCACAAACGGACTTAAAAATCTTTTCGCCGCAAGTACGGTCAAAATGAAAAACATAATCGCAAAAAATATTCCGACCGTTTTGTATTGACGTTTAAGATATGCCATTGCACCTTTGCGTATTTTGACGCTGATGCTTTTCATCATATCCGTACCTTCGCTTTTTCGCTTTACGGAGTAAAATTTGATAAATGAAAATAACAGTGCGGTAAGTGAACAGATAAGAACTATTATCGGTGCAGCAGTTTCAAAGCTTTCCATACGGATACCCCCTTTTGTTTATATTTATTCTGCTTTTTGGGGTTTGATTACAAAAAAAGACGACTGTTTTATCAGTCGTCTAATGGTTTTATTTCTGTATAGTAAATATTGTAACACTTTTCGGCGGGAATGTGTATTCAAATGTATTTGATACGGCGGTTAAAGCCGATGTTTTCGGCGATACCTTTTTCGGATTATCGAAATCGTTTATATCATCAAGCGAATTGCCGGAAAGCTCCGTTACGTTTGCGTTAATGCCGTTTACGCCTTCAACGCATATTTCAGATGTTATTTCGGTGTCACGCACATTGACCGCTTTAATATAAATGTTGTTATCGTCACTGCTTGCGGTGTAGTATAATTCCTCCATAACAGGCTGTTTGTCGATTGCAGTGTTTGCGGTTTTGCCATTTATATATGTAGTAATATTTCTGCCGTTGACTTCAAGGCAAAGTTTGTATTCCTGTCCTGTCATTACGGAGAAAATGTTGTGGTCAAGGCACGAACCGCGTCCGTTTACTTGTGCGTTGACTTCTGTGTCTTGATTTTGCCAACCGCCGATAAACCATTGAATTAAGTTTTTATCGTCCGACTTGCCGAAGAACAGGCGGAAACCTTTGTCGCCTGCTGTGCGTTTGGCGGTAAATTCGACTTTATAATGATTTGAGTCTATGCTGTCTATAACGGCTTTACCGCCGTTGCTGAATGATAGATTGTCATATGTTTTTACATTGCCTGTTGTGATGTCGGTGATTTTAATATCGTAAAATTCCGCACTGCATCTGTCAGCTTCAATCTCAATATTACCGCTGATTTTGTCACTGCCAAGAGTGATTGGCTTGTCAAAACCGTCGTGCTTTACGTCAAGCAGATTGTTGCCTGTGCAGTTCATAAACATTTTTTGTACATAGTAATTCGCACTGCCGTATACTCTGTGATTGTCAAACCAAATCATATCGGGCTGCCAGTTTATGTAGTCGACATTGCATAGCAGTGGCGCATAGCATACAAGACCGATTGCATGTGCGTTGTTTTCAAGTCCTGTCATATATGCCGCCTCGATAAGTGCGTTGTAATATGTGTTGCCCCATGACGCGTATTCGCCTAAGAATACTTTCGGACCGTCTGACGGCATATTGTCGTAACGGTGGCAGTTGGCAAGCATCCATTCGGGTGATGTGTAGTAATGCTCGTCAACAAGGTCAGAGCCGTTCTTTTTTGCGTTGTTCCAACCGCGTTCAAATTCACCGCCTTGTGGGAACGGTCCGGCAGAGTTGATTATTTTTATTTGCGGATATTTCTCTTTTATGGCTTTGTGGAAAAGGTCATATCTGTCCCAAAAGCCCTGACCGACTTCTTCGTTGCCGACTGCAAGATATTCAAGATTGAACGGCTCGGTGTGTCCCATATCACATCTTATTTTGCCCCACTTCGTGTCGGCAGTGCCGTTGGCAAATTCGATAAGGTCAAGTGCGTCATCAATCCATTCCTGCATTTCGTCAAGCGGAACGGCTTGCTCCATATGCGGATTATATCCGGCAGGAAGTACAGGCAGAGGCTTTGCACCGATGTCCTCACAGAATTGGAAGTATTCAAAATATCCGAGTCCCAACGATTGATTGTATCGCCAGTTGTTACGTCGTGACGGTCTGTCGGTTACAGCACCGATTGTATTTTTCCAACGGTACATTGAGTTTCTGTCGTCGGAATTAAGTGTGCCGTCGTGGATAAGACAACCGCCCGGAAAACGCATAAATTTAGGCTTTAAGTCCGCAAGCATTTCGGCTATGTCGTTTCTCATACCGTTTTTGCGGTTTTTGTAGGTTTTAACGGGGAATAATGATACAAAATCAAGACAGAATTTACATTCTTGCTTTGATGTGACTGCAAGCACTGCCGAAAAATCGTCAACAGGTGATGTTAATGTAAATGAATATTCCGTCCATTCGTTTGACGTGATGTTAAGCAACTTTTCTGTAATGACTTCACCGTATGCGTTGTCTATTGAAACTGTTATTTCACAAGGCTTGTCACTTTTTGCGTAGCATGAAAAATTGTAGCTTTCATTTTCCTTTACCGCAATACCGCTGTTATAGCCGAGATTTTTTATACCGGCTCTTGTACCTGCTTTGTTAATTTCAAGAATAAGATAATTCGGATTTCGCTTTGAAAACGGTGATTTGTTTGATACAAATGACGATACCGACGCACCGCCCTCTTCAATACGTTTCCAAGCCGTCAACGCCTGATATGACGGATTGTCCATAGGTGAAAATTCAAACGCCCTGTTGCGTATCATTTCACCGTAAAGTCCGCCGTCGGCGGCATGGTTTATGTCTTCAAAAAATATACCGTAAAAATCGGACATAGACGCTTTTTTATTTGTGGTTACTGTGATTTTGTTCATGTTTTAATTCCTTTCGTGATACTTCTAAACTTTTCATATTATATCATAATCCAAATATAAATGTTTGCAATTTTCAGACTTTAATTTAAAATAATCGGTAAAAGTAACACTTTTCGGTGAGTTTCATATTCTATACCAAGGGAAAACCCCAAAAACATAGAAAGGAATGATAATAAATGGCTGATTGTAACAGAAATTGCTGTAATGACTGCGGAAGAGAAAGAAAATATCCTTGTGATACAAATTTCCGTGAAGCAGTGTGTGTACATACTGATAAGATATATGACAGTTGCAGGGATAAAGACTGCTTGGAAAATGTACGCGTGTACTTGACTTCATGCGGTCAGGATATTGTGGACAGAGCAATAAACGTTAAATGCACAAAAGCCGAAGTGATTTGGGTGTTTACGGACATTGAGGCTGTGCCGTTTAACAGAGGTTTTTATTCGGTTGATTTGAAGTATTTCTTTAAAGTTACCTTAGCAGTATTTACAGGAGTGGGCCGTCCGACAGAAGTTGAGGGTCTTGCGACTTTTGATAAAAAAGTTATACTTTTCGGTTCGGAAGGTAATGCAAAAGTTTTTGAGTCGAAGTATAAGGAGGACGCTTTTGACCCGCAGCTTTGGAGAAAAACAAATATGCCGCATGCAGTGGTAGAGGTGGTAGACCCGATAACATTGGGCGCAAAGCTTGTTGATGTACGTGACAGAAAATCTTGTTGCTGTGATGATGATTTCGATTTGGCGTCTGTGCCTGCGTCGGTTTGCAGAGTGTTTGACGATCAGTTTGTAACAGGCAATGAGGCAAAACGTGTGTTCGTATCTTTGGGTATTTTCTCCATAATTAAAATCGAACGCCACGTTCAACTTCTTATCCCGTCATATGACTTCTGTATCCCTCAAAAAGAATGTGTGGGGGCAACGGATGACAATCCTTGTGACTTATTTGAGAGAATAGACTTCCCGGTTGACGAATTCTTCCCGCCTGAGAGGGGCGAATTCTTGGAATGTGATCAAGATGACATATCCGAGCCGGAAGATGACAGTGACTGTGGATGTCAAAGATAAATCAGTACAAAAACCTCCTGTGATTATACAGGAGGTTTTGCTGTATTATGAAAAACAGACAGTTCCGAGGTTCAGTGCAGCTTTAGCGGTGAAAAATAAAACTCCTTTTGATATGATATTATTGCAACTGCCAGAAACAACAAATATGATATTAAAAGTTTTTGTTTCAGAATAAAAAAATTAATTTTTTTTAAAATCCATTGCATCGTACATCGGTGTACGGTGTATAATAATTATAGAACATAGTCTGCCAAGACGAAAAAATTAAGAAAAGAGGGATTAAAATGAAAAAAGTTTTTAGCACATTGCTTGCGGCGATTATGGTATTTACCATGCTTGCATTGCCTGTCTTCGCAACGGATATTGAGGACGGCAGTGAGGCTTATGTAACAGTAGGAAGTATGAATGTCACAAAAAATCCGACACCGTCCGGAAGTATCAGTGTTGTGTACCAGAATGAAAAATTGACGGTTTTGGAGGCGTACATAAACGGTAAGGACCAAATAGCGGACAATTACCACAAAGTTCAGCTTAAAGACGGCACAATTGGTTATGTGTATGCTTATGCAAACAGAAAAGATACACTTGAGGCGGCAGAGGACTTTGAAGAAAAGTTGAATGAGTCTTTAAAGTCGGATGATGAAAAATATCAACACGCAATAAATATGGTTTTCCTTGCTGATTACATCTACGGAGGCTCAAAAACTACCGAAGGTGAAGAAATGAATTTCTACGCAAAAGTTCCGACTGAATGGGTAAGACATAAAAGACCCGCGTCGTTACCGTTAGTGGGTAAAGCGGTTATACATATCGGTGATGAGGGTAAATTCGGCTCGGTAAAGGCATCGTTCTATCCAGGCAATCCGCCGATTAATTATCACTCTAAGAGATTGGACGAGCTTAAAGAAATCGGCTATGATCCTCCGTTTACAGAAAAGTCAAGAACAGAGGCAAATGCCAACACAGCATTTTATGCAGGTGCAACAAGTGAATTTGACGTTGTCGGATATAACGAAGATTGGGTTGCAATATGGAGCGAAGGCGGTGTTGACGAATCACGCGGTACAATCAGACAATGTGGCGAAAAAGACGGTACTGCTTTCACAAGCTGGAAACCTGCCGTATATTTTGTGCCGAGAAAAAATTGTTATATTTTAGATATTAACAATCAAGTGACAACTCCTCCGGAAATTGAAGCTATCGGAAAAGCAACCGCTCCGCTTATGGTAAAGACAACTCCCGACTCAACGGATTATGTAAAATCGGGTGTTTACAAAATAAATCAGTCTGTTCAAATAGTGGACGCAACGCCGCAAAACGGTCATTACAAGATTTATTACAAGCACGGTTTGTATTATGTTGAATCACAGTATGTTAATGTGCAGTACACAAATACTCAAAAGCCGGCTATTTCGTATAAGGCGGAAGTAAGCAGTGACTGCGATGTTTCGGACGGTTCTTCGGTTGTGGGCAAGGTGAAAACGGGTACAACAGTTGATGTTATTGAAAAAGATTATGACGGCACAAATTCAAAAATCTATTTCAATTCAAAAGAATGTTATATTCCTACAAGCAATTTGACTGATTTTGTCAGCACACCGTCAGCATCGGGTATAGCGGCACTTGGTGCGCCGATCGGTGTTCTTGCGGTTGATTCGCCATGGAGTGCATATGGAGCAGAGGCATATACAAAAGAGGCTTATGAGCTTCTTAAGGCGCATGAGTACGGCGAGTCATATGAAGGAGCTAAAATATATGCGGACATTTTAAATCGAAATGAAATAAGCTTTTTAAATGATCAAGATTGGGCTAATGTATATAATATTGAAGATTATTCGTATACTCCCGACCCTGATTATCCTGACGAAATAGAAACGGGAAAAGCATATACTATTCTTTATGACGGAAATATTCGTTATATCCTACAGAATGATGAACATTATCAAACGTTTACATATTATCCGGGAACTGAGTTCAGTAAAACATCTGTTGCCAAAACACAGCCTGTTTATATAGACGGTAACAAATATAACGCCGTTGCATACAACATTGACGACAGTAACTATTTCAAACTCAGAGATATTGCGGAAATGCTTAACGGAACAATTAAAACATTTGATATTAAGTATGACGCGTCAACAAATTCGATTGATATGTTAAGCTATTTTGATTACACATCGGTCGGAGGTGAGTTGACGGCAGGTGACGGTGAAACGAGAACAGCCGTTTCTTCATCGGCATTTCTAACTCTTGACGGAGTTCCCGTTCAGGCAACTTGCTATAATATCGACGGTAACAACTACTTTAAACTTCGTGATATAACAGATGTGTTGGATTGCCGAGTTGACTGGGAAGAAAAGAACCAAACAATTTGGATAATACCGGGTATGACTGCGTATGACGATCCGAATGAGGCTGTGGGCTGATAAAATAATATACGGTTCATTTGAGGCGGTGACGAAGTCACATATCCGAGCCGAAAGTTGACAGTGACTGTGAGTGTCAAAGAAGATAAATATGATTAATATAACCCTCTTACCGGCTTTGATTAAAAAAGAGGGGCACATAAAAGTCAGACATTCTCAAAACAATTTGATATAGTTTAAAATATCACCTGCGGTATTTGTGAGGGAGCGAAGGGCGTTGCCTTGAACTCTAACACTTGCCGCAGGTGTTGCTTTATGCGGAATTTTTAGAGGTTTGGCTGACTTGACGGATAGAATTTGCGGAAAGTATTGTTTATTTTTATGGCTTGTATATGTGAAAATTTAATGATATAATATTAAAAAAATATTAAGGGGTAGAAAAATGAAAATATTTGATAATATAATGTCTTGGAAAAAGCCCGAAATGCTTGACTTGGCAAAAGAGCTTAATATAAAAGGTCGTTCAAAAATGAACAAGGGCGAAGTGGCAGAAAGCATATCGGAAATATTATTATCAGACGAGTATTTTAAGACGGTTCTTGCGGTGCTTGACAAAGAACAAACAGAATGTCTTGTAAATTTGTGCGAGAGCAATGAAATTAAACAGTCAGACGTTTTCAAAATCAGACTTTTATTGGAATTAGGTTATATATCATTTGAAAATGAACAGTACAGCTTGTGTGACGAAGTAAAATACTTAGTTGCTAAATGTTATACAAACGAATCAAAAGACGGTTTGGAAGTCAGAGATAAAATAATAAATTACTGCAATGTTTTTGCAGAACTTTACGAAATTGTTCCGTTGGACAAGGTTTTTGAAATATACGACAAGCAAAATCATGATATTTCAAAAGAAGATTTTATGGAATTGATTAATACTGTCAACGGTAAAATGGATTTGTGGGAAATATACAACAATTCGATTGTAAACACTTATGTTTTGGAAGAAGGTTTTTATGATGATTTGTTGAAAACGCAAGGTAACAAGCCGTTCTATATTCCGTCAAGAAAAAAGATTATGAAAATGGCTAACCCGGGATATATTGAAGAAACCAACGAATATCTTGCGCTTAGACATTACTTGATTAAGAGAATGGGTATGGATGAAGTAAAGGGCGAAAACTTATGCTTTGAAATTGAAATGGAATGTAAAATGAGCAATGAAAATGCTCCTGATATTCTTAGCTTGTTTGACAAGTATAATGTTGAATTAAATGATAATAATGCAAAAAAAGTAATCGGTTTGGTACAAGCTGTTAATTTAAACACAAGAAAAGCGGTAAACAGAGGTTATACCGATTTGCAAATCGAAGAAATGAATAACAGATATATGGTTCAGAACGATTTTTTTCCGTTCTTTATGTAAAAAACAAAAGCTCCCGAACTTATATGTTCGGGAGTTTTTTTTATTCTTCTATCGGCAGAGCCACTTGTGTTATGAAAAGTTTTTTATCCTTATGCTGCGGGGGACCTTCAAGATATGTATGACGGCACATTCCCAAAGGTGTGAGATTATGCTCTTTGGCATACAACAAAAGTTTTTCGCGAACTTTCGGGAGTTCCTCATATGCACCGTGATGATAAATGCAAATTGCACGCATTGGGGTCAGTACGACGATATGTTCGCCGCTGCTTTCAGGCGGTACGGCAACACAGTAAGAAATTTCGTTGGGTGCGGACAATGAGTATTCTAAAAAATACATTCGCCTTGTCATATCGGTACCGTATTCACGCATGGCAAGTATTGCGGTATCGCGCAGAATATTTGTTTTATCGAGAATACTTTCCGTAGTAAAAGTGCGTCGATAAATCGTTTGCTTGTCAATGTGGATTTCCTTGATTTGTGTGGGATTTGTGTTTGCTCTTTCATACAACTTTTCAATATTCAAATTTATTTCGTCACGCATAGCTTCAAGGCGGCGGATAAGCGGTAATAAATCGGTTTCGCCGTCTAAATAGGCATGAATTTCATCAAGCGACAGACCGAGCTTTTGCAAAATACGTACTGTACGAATTTTAGTGAACGTATCTACGGTATAATAACGATTTCCGTTTTTGCCGTCCTTAACGTCCGGAGTAATCAATCCTTTTGCTTCGTAATTCAATATGATTTTTCTTGTAATTCCGATTGATTTTGCCATTTCACCGATCGTAAACATATTTTTTTCAACATTCATATCATCACCCCAAAACATATATTAATACAAAAAACGGAAAAATGCAAGACATAGAAAAATGTTGTTTAAAATTCGTGTATAGTGGTATATATTATATATGAGTAAATTTACGGAGGTAATATAAATGGCAAACAAATATTCGGGAACAAAAACAGAGGAAAATTTAAGAACTGCCTTTTCAGGTGAGTCGCAAGCGCGTAACAAATACACATATTTTGCGTCGAAGGCAAAGAAAGACGGCTTTGAACAAATAGCGGATTTGTTTTTGAAAACAGCCGACAATGAAAAGGAACACGCAAAAATGTGGTTTAAAGAATTAAACGGAATCGGAACAACTGCAGAAAATCTTGTTTCGGCGGCAGAGGGCGAAAATTTTGAATGGACAGATATGTATGCCGAGTTCGCAAAAACTGCCGAAGAAGAAGGCTTTACCGAATTGGCTGAAAAGTTCCGTATGGTAGCCGCAATAGAAAAAACTCACGAAGAACGTTACCGTGCATTGCTTCACAACGTTGAAACAAAAGAGGTTTTTGAAAAGAGTGAAGTCAAGGTTTGGGAGTGCCGTAACTGCGGTCATATCGTTGTAGGCGTAAAAGCTCCGCAGGTTTGTCCTGTGTGCAATCACCCGCAAGCATATTTTGAAATTCACGCAGAAAATTATTAAAAATTTCAGCATATCATTTTTGGAAATGATATGCTTTTTTATTTGAAAATATTAATCGAAAAGTCTTGATTAAATGAATAATTAATGATAAAATGTATGTAATGGCGGTTGAAATTTGTATGAATTGAATTTGCAATTTTACAGACGCTATTATTAAAATTGTTTTTTTATTTGAGAAAGGCTATGGAGTTGAAAATGAAAAAAATTACGGCTCTTTTAACGGCATTGATGATGTGCATGATATTCGGTGCGAATTTTGTATATGCGGCGGACAGTAATTCGGCACGTAATGCTGTTTTGCAAATACGTAAGGAGATAGACAGTCACAAGGTGAGTATTCAATCGAAAAACAGTGAACTGTTTAAACTTGCACCCGAAGAAATCGCCGAAGCTGATTTTAAAGATTATGATACGTCATCAGTACTGTTGGGAACTGACTTGTATGAGTTTTCTGCCGGCGGTGTTTCAAACGACATAAAAGGCAAAGACGGAACAATAAACACACTTGCTCCGAATGAATACAAAGTTCACAGTACAATTAAATACGGAAAATATCCGTCAATATTCAATTCAGACACGGTGATAAAAACTTCCGGCGGAAAACGGGCAACGCTTGTTGCAGATTATTCGGACGATGTGCCGTCATATCAGATTGTGAAGAATGTTGAGAATTTATATGTCGAAAATATAGATTTTGAAAATTTTCCTATGATAAAGTTTGAAAATTGCGATAATATTATTTTCAACAACTGTTCTTTTACCGATTTTGAAAACAACGGAATTGTGTTCAGAGATTGCAGTAATATCGCGATTTTGAACAGTAAGTTCACAAATTGCGGCAATCAGATTTCGGACAGTTCAAACAGCGGTTACAGTATAAGAATAGTCGGTGATGCACAAAGTCCGGCTGAAAATGTGCTTATTGAAAATTGTACTTTCGAGAACAGCTGCGGTAAGACGATAAGTTTTGTCGGCGATGTTAACGATTATGTTATAAGAAATAACACGATTAACAACAGCGTTTGGGGGGCGATTGATTATTGGACTCCGACTGTTTCGGGCAAATATGCAGACGTTATTGAAAATAATGTGTGCAAAAATATCGGTTTCGGCAAACCGTCCGTAAATGATACGAACGCACTTACAAGCGGTGTGGGTTGTGCGGCGATATTCGCGGGTATGGGAACATCACTCCCTAATACGATTGTGAAAAATAACGTTGTACAAAATTGCGTTGAAACGGGTATCGAAGGTCCGTATGAATTGGTTTATCACAATACGGTAAAAAATACAGGCGAAAATTCCGTTGCGCGTTATACCGGCTCTACAGAGGCGATATATATTAAGCTGACGACTGAATTTGAACAGAAATATATAGGAAATACTATCGAAACAAGAGGTTTGAGATGCTTTTCTTCTTACTCGAACAGAGATGATGAGTACAAGGGAATATACATTTTGAACAATTCTGTGAATTTGGAAAATACAGATGCAAGTATTGCTTGCAATTACACTCGTTCGGACATTGAAATCAACTGTAAAAAAATAAAGAAGATTGTTATTGAAAATAATACGGGAATGATGAAAGACAAAAAGAGTGTAAACATCTATACCGACAAGGGTTATGTTATGGATTATTTCAGTATTCATAATCCTTGTATGATAGGCTCAGTGCCTGAAAAGGCGAGATATTGCTTTAATATCAATAATAATTAAACAGAATGCAGTCAAAATCGTTGCGGATTTGTCTGCAGACTCAATTAAGCTAATCATTGGGGAACATATAAACAATGCGTATGCTTTGTTTATATGTTCCTTTTTTGGTGCAAATATATAAAAATTATAGGTATATTTAACAGATAATTACTAAAAAGTAAAATATATGTTGAAATTGCACGAATAAAGTGATATGATAAAAGTATAATTTGTGCAAAAGGGATGATAGTTGTGGAATATATTGGGCATACATCAGACGACGGACGGAAACAGCTGCTTTTGGACCACTTGAACGGAACGTCAAAGTTATGTCGTGAAAATGCGAATGAATTTTGGGCGGATATAGCCGAATTTGTGGGGCAAATACACGATATAGGCAAGTATACATCGGGTTTTCAAAAACGTATAAACGGTGCGGAAAATATCCGAGTGGAACACGCAATATGCGGTGCAAAAGAAGTTGCGAAAGCACCGCCGAAATCATATGTGCCTATGATTGAGTATTGCGTTGCGGGACATCATTCGGGTTTACCTGATGGCGGAACGAAAGTTGACGGTGAAGAAGATTCGACCTTGCACGGCAGAATGAAACGAAAAACCGGCGATTATTCTGCGTATGAAAATGAAGTTAAACTTGAATATCCCAAAGATAATTTGAGAGAACTTTTTGATGTCAGTAATCAGAGAGAAATTATTGAAAGGTATTCTTTTTTTACAAGATATTTGTTTTCATGCCTTACGGACGCGGATTTTATAGATACGGAGCGGTTTGTAACTCCCAACACAGACAGAGGTATAGACGGAGATTTTCAAAAAGCATACGAAAAAGTATGTGAAAAACTTAATTCTTTTAAAATAGAAACCAAACTTCAAGAATCAAGAAGTATTATACAAGAACAGGTTTATAAAAGCGTTGAATCGAATGCGAATGTGTATACATTGAATATGCCGACAGGCAGCGGAAAAACTCTTTGCAGTATAAGAGCGGCTTTGAAAACTGCGATAGAGAATAAGAAAAAACGTATTATATATGTAATTCCGTATGTCAGTATAATTGAACAGACAGCAAAGGTATTCGAGGATATTTTCGGTGATGTACTTCCTGTGTTGCAGCACCATTCAAATTATGATTTTGATGATGATAAAAATGAAGATGAGAACGAAATAACTTCGGAAAAATTAAAACGTTCCTGTGAGAATTGGGACGCAAAACTTATAGTAACAACGAATATTCAATTTTTTGAATCACTGTATCATTATAAAGGCAGACGACTTAGGAAACTTCATAATCTGGCGGACAGTGTTATCATATTTGACGAAATACATATGCTGCCGATTGACTATATTCAGCCTTGTTTAAGGGCAATAGGGTATGTGACGAAGTATCTTAACAGTACGGCAATTTTGATGTCGGCGACAATGCCGAATTATGATAAATTTATGGAAAGGTATATGTCAGGTGTCAAAATAGAAAATGCGGTTAAGGATACGTCGTTGTTTAACGTATTTGATAAGTGCAAATATGAGTATATCGGAAAGTGTGAACTTGCTTCACTGGCAGAAAAGGCACAGGAATATGACAATGCACTTATAATTGTGAACAAAAGGAAAACGGCAAGGGAATTATATGATATGTGCAGCGGTAACAAGTATCATTTGTCAACATATATGACGCCTTTGCACCGTTCGGAGATTATTGCAAAAATAAAGGAAGATATAAAGAACGGAATTAATACGACCGTGATTTCAACATCGCTGATTGAGGCGGGTGTTGACCTTGATTTTAAGGCGGTGTTCAGAGAAATTGCGGGAATTGATAACATATTGCAGTCCGGCGGTAGATGTAACCGTGAGGGTAAGATGGATATGGGCGATGTGTTTGTTTTTGAAACAGACGGCGGAAAAGGTGAAATTCAGCTTAAATCAAATATAACACGAAATTTATTTGAGGAATTTGACAATATTTCAACCGACAAATGTATTGAAGAATATTACAGTCGCTTATTTGCATTTAATGACGGCAATATAGACAAAAGTACCATAACTTCGCTTATGGGTGAAAATTTGAAATTTGATGAAATACCGTTCAGAACGTATGCCGAGAATTTTAAGTTTATCAAAAATCAAGTTATAGGAATAGTAATTCCGCGTGATGAAAATAAAGATTTGATTGAACAGCTCAGATACGGAAAACTGTCCGTAAAACGAAAATTACAGCAGTACAGTGCGTCCGTACATATTTGGGAGCTTGAAGAAATGATTAAAGAGGGGATTATAGAACAGCTTGATTGTGGTGTTTGCATACTTGCAAATACAGATTATTATAAGTCGGACGTGGGTTTGACGTTGGAAAATGATGTAGATTATTTTGTATGAGGAGGTTAAAATGAGTTACGGATTTAAAATTATGGTTAAAGGCGATTATGCCGCGTTTAACCGCCCTGAAATGAAAGTTGAACGTGTGAGTTATGATGTTCCGACACCGGGAGCTCTTGAGGGACTGATAAAGTCGGTGTATTGGAAACCGGCAATTCGGTATGTAATTGATAAGATTATCGTTTTTAATCCGATAACATTTATCAATGTTCGCCGTAATGAAGTTAAGGAAAAAATAAAATTGCAGTCGGTACAAAAAAGTATGAAAAACGGTACCGGTGATGCGACGATTTATACTAAAGATATGATAAATCAACGCGGAAGTATGATTTTGAAAGATGTATGTTACGGCGTGGAATTTCACTTTGAACTTACGGGTATACAGAGTGACCATGATGACGAGTCGGAGGAAAAGCATTATAATATTCTTCTAAGACGTTTAAGAAACGGTCAACAATTCAGACAGCCCGTGCTTGGGTGTCGTGAATTCCCTGTAAAGAGTATTGAACTTGTGGAGGAATTTCCGCTTGAAAATGTTTCGGATACGTTAAAAGGTGATACCGATTTAGGATTTATGCTGTATCATATGAAGTTTGAGGACGGCGGACATCCGAAAGATAATGATTGGGATAAACGTAATTTTTCGGACAAGGCAGACGCACTTTTTTACAGACCGCATATGATTGACGGTGTTATAGATGTAGCAAAATATAGGGAGATGATGAAATGCTGATAAAGGCTTTGAATGAATATTACGATATTCTTGCGAGAAATGACAAGGTTTGCAAAGACGGTTTTTCAAGACAGAATATCACGCATATGATTATGCTGAGAAAAGACGGTACAGTAAGCGATATTATAAACGTGGAGCAGGAAAGTGAACCCGACAGTAAGGGTAAAACCAAACTTCAGCCTATATCGGTAGTTTTGCCGGAGAGAACACAGAAACCCGGTATAGACGGAAATATTGTCGAACACAGACCGTTATACATTTTCGGACTTAATTATGACAATAAGAGCGGTACATATTCAACTGAGGACAGTACGGATAAGGCGAAGAAATCGCATAAAGCGTTTGTGGACAAAAACCTTGAATTTACAGAGGGTATGACATCGGATATAGTTACGGCATACAGAAACTTTCTGCAAAAGTGGAATCCGCAGGTCGAAACCGAAAATGAGTTGCTTGTAAATCTCGGCAAGGCATACTCGACGGCGAATTTTATTTTCGGTCTTGACGGACACCCTGAAATAAAATTGCACGATACTGACGGCGAAATTGCTCAAAAGATAACGAAACTGAAAAAATCAGTCGGACCGGTGCAGGGTAATGACATATGTGCCGTTACGGGAGAAAAAGGCGAAATATCGGTAACGCACGATAAAATCAAGGGTGTAAGAAATGCAAATGCAACAGGTGCGTTAATGGTTTGCGTAAATAATACGGCAGAGTGTTCATACGGCAAAGAACAGGCGTACAACAGTTCCATAACGCAAACTACTATGAAACACTACACAGAGGCATTAAACACTTTAATCGCAGACAAAAATCACAGAATATATCTTGATGATATGACAGTTGTATTTTGGGCGATGTCAGATGACGATTCAAAAGAAACGGATTTGTTTGCTTCAATGCTTGGGTTTGACGATAAGATTGATGCAGATGAAATGAACGGTATTTTGCTTAAATCGCTTAATGACGTAAATCAGGGCAAAAGTCCCGATTTTACAGAACTCGATATTGATAAAAATGTTGAGTTTTATATTGTGGGAATTGCTCCGAATGTTTCGCGTCTTGCACAAAAGTTTATATACCGTGATAAATTCGGCAACATATTTTCACATATAGCAAGACATCAAGCAGATATAATGATTGTTAATTCAAAAGGAAATATACCGATGTGGCGAATATTCCGAGAATTAAAACCGCCTCAAAGCACAAATTACACCACACCGCCGCCGCTTATGGCTTCGGTGTTCGGTGCAATAATAAACGGTACACGTTATCCCGAGTCTTTGCTTGAAAATGCCGTAAGACGAGTGAAAACGGATAAATCGGTAAATTATGTTCGTGCAGGCATTATCAAGGCTTGCATAAACAGAAAAGATAGATATTCAAAAAATAAGGAGGAGATAAAAATGGCACTTGATATTGAAAATAATAATCAAGCGTATCTGTGCGGCAGACTTTTTGCCGTACTTGAAAAAGTTCAATCGGACGCATTGCCTGGATTAAACAGAACGATTAAGGATTCATATTTTGCGTCAGCTTGTGCAAATCCGTCAACGGTATTTCCGAAACTTATAAAGCTTTCGCAATACCACATTGAAAAACTTGAATATAAAGTTAAATATAAGATAGTTACGGGTGAAATTATGGACAAGCTAAACGGCAAATTTCCAAAGACATTACCGCTTAGTGAGCAAGGTAAGTTTATTATAGGCTATTATCAGCAAATGCAAGATTTATATAAACCAAATGACACAAAAACTAAGGAAATATGAAAGGAAGTAGAAAATTATGGAACCAATTAAAAACAGATACGAATTTACAGTTATTTTTGATGTAGAAAACGGCAATCCCAACGGTGATCCCGATGCAGGCAATATGCCGAGAATTGATCCCGAAACGTCGGCAGGACTTGTTACAGATGTGTGCTTAAAGAGAAAAATCCGCAACTTTGTGGAAATTTTTAAAGAAGATGAGCCGTATTATAATATTCTTGTAAAGCCTGATAAGGCACTTAACACAAAATTTACGGAGGCATATGAGGCAATAGGCGAAAAGACAGGTCAAAAGGGTAAAAATCCTGAGGCGGTAAGAGCGGCAAGAGATTACATATGTCAAAATTATTTTGACGTAAGAACATTCGGTGCGGTTATGAGTACAGGTAACGACCCATGCGGTATTGTCAGAGGTCCTGTTCAGATTAGTTTCGCAAAGAGTGTTGATCCGATATTTACACAGGATATAACAATTACAAGACAGGCAAGAACAAATGAAAGTGATAGTGCTACTATGGGCAGAAAGAGCATAGTACCGTATGGCTTGTACAGAGCGGACGGATATGTGTCGGCTATGCTTGCACAGAAAATTACTAAGTTTTCGGAAGAAGATCTTGAACTTTTGTGGAAGGCCATTATCAATATGTTTGAACACGACAGAAGTGCCGCAAGAGGTAAAATGTGCGTAAGAAAACTTTATGTATTCAAGCATGATTCCTTACTCGGAAATGCTCCGGCGAATGTGTTGTTTGACAAAATTGTTATCAGCAAAAAAGACGGAGTGGAAGTTCCGAGAAGTTTCAATGACTATGAAATCACTGTCGATAAAAATATGCCTGAAGGAGTAGAACTTCAGGAAAAAGCATGATTAATATAAGGACAATACAGCATTATATGTATTGCCCAAGAAGATTCGGACTGCTTGAAATTGAGAATGCCTGGGCTGAAAATGTTTCGGTTGTGTTGGCGAATATTATGCACGAAAACGTACATTCGGGCAAACACCAATTCAAAAGCAATAACAAGGTTGTTTTAAGCTCGGTTACTTTGTATAATGATGAACTTGATTTGTATGGCGTTGCGGATTGTATAGAGTTTTGCAAAAATAAAGACGGCGTACCGATAGACGGTCTTGACGGAAAGTACACTGTCAGACTTGTGGAATACAAGCCTACACAGCCTAAAGACGGCTCTATAAGAGAAACTGACGCGATACAGGTGTTTGCTCAAAAATTGTGTGCGGACTATATTTGGAAATGCAACAGTGAGGGGTGCATATATTATGCCGATACAAGAAAACGTGTGAAAATGCCGTTTGATGAGGAGTATGACAGGTATAAAGCTTTGCTTGATGATTTGGTCGGTAAAATGCAAAACGTAATGGAAAACGGTGTTATTCCTCCAAAAATAAAAGGTCAAAAGTGCAGTGGTTGCTCGATTAAAGATTTGTGTATGCCTAAAACGAAAAAGTACAGCATTAAACAGATTATTGAGGAGGATTGCGTATGAGAAAACTTTTGAATACTTTGTATGTCACGAATGAAAATATATACATGACTCTCGACGGCGAAAATGTTGTGTGCAAGGAAAATAATGAGGTTAAATTACGACTTCCGTTTTCAAATATTGAGGCGATATTTTGTTTCAGCTATCTTGGCTGTTCGCCTGCACTCATGGGGAAGTGTGCCGATTACGGCATACCTATTAACTTCATATCTCCGTCAGGCAGATTTTTGGCTCGCGTGCAGGGTGCGTCACACGGAAATGTGTTGCTGAGAAAACGTCAATACGAACTTTTTTCAAAACCGCCTGCACTTTTAAGACAAAATACCGTTGCCGCAAAATTGGCGAATACAAAAAGTGTTGTGAAAAGAACGCTTAAAGATTATCCGCAAATTGATGAGGACGGCAAGCTGACTCATTGTATAGAACGCTTGGACGGTTGTATTAAAAGCGTGTATATCACAGATGATTATGACGGCATACTCGGTACGGAGGGTAACGGTGCAAAGGCATATTTTGATGTGTTTGACAGCCTTATTCTTCATCAAAAAGACGATTTCTGTTTTGCAATGAGAAGTAAAAGACCTCCGCTCGATAGGGTGAATGCAATGTTGTCGTTTTTATATACGATTTTTACCCGTGAATATGCGGCGGCACTTGAAAGTGTGGGATTGGACAGTTATATGGGATTTTATCATTCGCTTCGTCCTGGACGTGAATCGCTTGCGTGCGATTTGGTCGAGGAGGGGAGATGTATTGTTGAAAGATTTGTGTTGACATTAATAAATCTTAAAATTATTAAACCTGAAGATTTTGATGTACAGGTAAGCGGTGCAGTTTTCTTGAATGATGACGGCAGGAAAAAGGTGCTCTCAAAATGGCAGGAGAAAAAACGTACCGATATGATACATCCGTATTTGAAGGAAAAAATTCCTATGGGACTTTTGCCGTATGTGCAAAGTATGTTGCTTGCAAAATTTGTGCGTGGTGAAATTGACGAGTATCCGTGTTATTTGGCGAGGTAGGTGATATTGATGATGACTTTGGTAAGTTATGATGTGTCAACTGTCGATGCGGCAGGTAGGAAAAGACTTCGCAAGGTTGCAAAGGAATGTGTTAATTACGGACAAAGAGTGCAAAATTCTGTGTTTGAAGTTGATGTTGATTACGGAACATTCTTGAAATTAAAAGATAGACTTATGAAAATTATTGATGAAGAACAAGATAGCCTTCGATTCTATTATTTGGGTAATAATTGGAAGAGAAGAGTGGAGCATATAGGTGCAAAGGAAACATATGATCCTGAGGGCAGTTTGATTTTGTGAGCGAACGTGCAGTGATATTGGTTTATATGGAGGTTCGCTGAAAAAATAATACATATTATGTAAAAAATATCGCTTTTTAAAGTGATTTTTAGTAAAATGTCCGCTCTGTTGTGGTGGTGTGACTTCACATATACAATATGTAGAGTCACGCTCCCCACGGAGCGTGTGAGTTGAAATGCTCGCTGTCTATTTCAATTCCCTTCAATAACAGTCACGCTCCCCACGGAGCGTGTGAGTTGAAATTAGGTTGAAAATGCCACCGCCTTGTAGGTCAGCGTCACGCTCCCCACGGAGCGTGTGAGTTGAAATTTTTGTCCTCGGTTTCTACCGGATTTGTCATTCCGTCACGCTCCCCACGGAGCGTGTGAGTTGAAATCCGACATCAGTAGTTCGTTTTCAGTGACGTATTGTCACGCTCCCCACGGAGCGTGTGAGTTGAAATTGTAAATTTCGTCAAATATGTACAGCGTTTTTCGGTCACGCTCCCCACGGAGCGTGTGAGTTGAAATTGTCAGACTGCACTGTCATTTGTCGATTGTCGTACAGTCACGCTCCCCACGGAGCGTGTGAGTTGAAATTGTCGGTGCAAAACGTGATTTTAGGCAGATAATCGTCACGCTCCCCACGGAGCGTGTGAGTTGAAATTGCCCTCGTCTGATTCCGTCAAATACAACGCACTTGTCACGCTCCCCACGGAGCGTGTGAGTGGGGACGTCGGGGTGCCATCCTATACAAAATAGTAATTACAGAAAATAGGAGATAAGTGGCAAATTACCGCCTTACGGAGCCACCACTCCGTCACTGCGTGCCTCCTCTCCTCAAGGAGAGGTATAAAAGGCTCCGTTGATGGGAGCCGGTGACGAAGTCGGCTAAGTGGCAAGCAAACAAAAAATGGGCGGTGAATAACCGCCCGAAGAATAACTAATTTTTAGATTTATTAACCATAAATATACCGACTGAAACAAGGACAAGTGCTACAAGGCCCTGAACACCGAAAGCCTGATTTTTCTCGCCGAGAAAAACAGCCGAAAGGATAACGCCGAAGATCGGATTTGTAAAACCGAAAACGGCAACTTTACCGACAGGGTTATATTTAAGCAATATTCCCCACAAAGTATATGCTACGGCTGAAATCATCGCCATATATATAAGAAGTGCGATAGATGCGGGAGTAAATCCGGAAATTTTACCGCCTGTTGCTATTCCGACAACGACAAGAATAATACCGCCTAAAAAGAACTGATAACCGCTAAGAACAACAGGATTTTCATCTTTAGAATATTTTTTAATCATACCCGCTGAAAGTGCATAAGCTGCCGCTGAAAGCAATATAGCACCTTCACCGGAAAGTTTTATACTCATATCAAAACCGCCGTTCGCAAGGTTAATTACAACAACTCCTAAAAATCCTACAACACATCCCAAAACTTTTAAAACCGTCATTTTTTCGTACTTAAATATGAATACTGCGAATAATATTGAAAGAAATACGTTTGCGGCATTTATAATAGAAGATTTTACGCCTGATGTATTCGCCAAGCCTATGTAGAAAAACACATACTGCATAACTGTTTGCACCATAGAAAGTTTAAAAACAGAAAAAAGTGATTCTTTTTTCGGTACAAGTATTTTTTTGCTTAAAATACTTCCGAAAAGAATTGTAAGTATACCGGCAAGTGTGAAACGAATACCGGCAAAAAGAAATTGTGAGCCGACCGCACCGGACGGAATGTTAAACATCTGATAACCTATTTTAATACAAGGAAAAGCACTTCCCCAAAGCAGACAGCATATAATCGCAAGTCCGCAGACGACAGGTGTTTTTGTTAATAATTTTTTATTCATAATATTACCCTCCTCAAAAACAACAACCATTCGATTGTACCACAAAATCACAATCAAAACAAGAAAAATATTTAGTTTTTTATAACTTTTGCGATTATTTGATAATTTTTGAAAAAAGTATTGAAAAATAAAAACATTGTGCTATAATAGTTCAGGCATTAAACAAAGAGAGGAGATTACATATGACTAACGATATGACTAAGGGCAGTCCGATAAAGTTGATATTAAGCTTTATGGTACCGCTTCTTATAGGTAATATATTTCAGCAGTTCTATAATATGGCGGATACGATTATTGTCGGAAGAACTATAAGTGTTGAGGCACTTGCGGCGGTTGGTGCGACAGGTTCAATCTCATTTTTGATTGTGGGATTTGTGCAAGGTGTGACGAGCGGTTTTGCGGTTATAACCGCACAGAGATTCGGTGCAGGCAGTGAAAACGGCGTAAGGCGTTCCGTTGCGACAAGCATTATTTTAGGTATAGCCGTAACGATTGTTATGACTGCGATAAGCGTATTGGCGGCAAGACCGCTTTTGGAGATTATGAAAACTCCGTCCGACATTATAGACGATTCGTACAACTACATAATAGTAATTTTTGAAGGTATTGCGGCAGCGGTATTTTTCAACTTGTTTTCAAGTATACTTCGTTCGCTCGGTGACAGTAAAACACCGCTTGTATTCTTGATAATCGCAAGTATTATCAATATTATACTTGACTTTGTGTTTATTCTTACATTTAAAATGGGTGTTGCCGGTGCGGGTTGGGCAACTGTTATCGCACAATTTATTTCGGGTATATTGTGCTTTGTATACAGTTTGAAAAAATTCCCGATTCTAAGACTTACAAAGCACGATTGGAAATTCTCTTGGAAATTTGCTTGGCAACACCTTGAAGTCGGCTTGCCTATGGCGTTTCAGTTTTCGATAACCGCCATCGGTACAATGGTAATCCAATCGGCACTTAATTCGCTCGGTTCAACTGCCGTTGCGGCATTTACAGCCGGTTCGAAAATAGACCAATTTGCAACACAGCCGCTTGCGTCATTGGGCGTTGCGGTTGCGACATACACCGCACAAAATTACGGCGCAAGAGCGCTTGAAAGAATTAAAAAAGGTGTGACGGGTGCGGCGATTATCGCAACGGTTTGCGGTATTGTAGGCGGATTTGTTGTTATTACGTTCGCAAAACCGCTTGTTGCATTGTTTGTCGGCAGCGGTCAGAATGAAGTTATGTCGCTTTCAAAAGAATACCTTGTTCTAAACGGCGTATTCTATGTGATACTCGGTTTACTGTTCGTTTACAGAAATGCTCTGCAAGGTATAGGCAGTAGTATGATTGCGTTTTTCGGCGGTGTTTGGGAACTGGTTATGCGTTCGCTTGTTGCATTTGTGCTTGTGTCGTATTTGAAGTTTGCGGCGGTATGTATTGCGTCACCTGTTGCATGGTTTGGGGCGACAATTTGGCTTATGATTGCTTACTTCGTTATCATAAATCGCATTATTAAAAAAGCAAATTTTGCTAAAATTAATTATTGATGTATATTTAATATTGCAAACTTTATCCTTTTTTGATATAATGAGTAGTATATTTTAAAAAAGAGAGGTATTAATATGACATCACAAAGTATAATACAGGGTATTGTATTACTTCTGTATCTTATCGCTATGGTAATGGTCGGATTTGTTTTCTACAAAAAAAATTCAACACATTCCGATTATGTACTTGGCGGACGCGGTATGAACGTTTGGGTAACGTCACTAAGTGCGCAGGCTTCGGATATGAGCGGTTGGCTGTTGATGGGACTTCCGGGTACTGCATATTTGTTGGGCTCGGGTGCTACAAACGCAATATGGACTGCAATAGGTCTTGCACTCGGTACATATTTTAACTGGTTAATCGTTGCAAAACCGCTTAGAAAATATACACAGATTGCAGGCAATTCAATCACAATTCCCGACTTTCTGCAAAACAGATTTCATTCAAAATCAAACGTACTTCGTATATTCTCGGCGTTGTTTATTTTGATATTCTTTACGGTTTATACATCGTCAATGTTTGCGGCAGGTGCGAATTTGTTTGACTATGTATTCGGTATCGGATATATACCTGCACTTATTTTGAGCGTTGTCGTTGTAACGGCATATACATTTCTTGGCGGATTTAAAGCGGTTTGTTGGACAGACTTGTTTCAGGGATTGCTTATGTTTGCCGCAATAATCGTTGTACCTTGCTTTATGTATAAAGGTCTTACTTCAAATACATTTGAATGGTCGGAAATCGGTAAAATTACACTTGGTGTATCGGAAGGTTTCGGTGCAATGGGTATAGTCAGTGCTATTGCGTGGGGGCTTGGATATTTCGGTCAGCCTCATATCCTTACAAGATTTATGGCTATAAAGTCGTCAAAGGATATTAAGCCTGCAAGAAGAATTGCTATGGTTTGGGTTATTGTAAGTCTTGCTATGGCTGTATTGGTTGGTATATTGGCATCGCCGTATATTCAATATATGTTCAAAACAGGTCAGATTACAGACCCTTCATCACTTAGCATTTTGAATGCAAACGGTATGCTTGAGGGCGCAAATACACAAAAAGTATTTATGGTGCTTGTACAGAATATGTTCCCGACAGTTATTGCGGGATTGTTGCTTTCAGCTGTACTTGCGGCTATTATGTCAACAGCCGATTCACAGCTTCTTGTTGCGTCATCATCATTCTCATCGGATATATACAACACGCTTTTCAACAAGAATGCTTCGGAAAAGACATTGCTTAACGTAAGCCGTATCACGATTGTGGTTGTTGCAATTATAGCTTGCTTGCTTGCGCTTGACCCTAATTCGTCGGTGTTTGAAATCGTTGCTCACGCATGGGCAGGTTTCGGTGCGGCATTCGGTCCGGTTATTCTTTGCAGCTTGTTCTGGAAACGTTGTAATGAACACGGTGCATTGGCAGGTGTTATATCCGGCGGTGCGGTAGCACTTTTGTGGGCATACGTTCCGACTGCTATATGGGGTGCGGATAATCTTCCGGGTATATTTACCGTATATGAAATTATTCCGGGATTTATTGTATCGCTTGCACTTATCTTTATAGTGTCACTTGCCACAAAAGCTCCGTCAAAGGAAGTTATAGAAGAATTTGAATCGGTTAAAACAGCAGATGTATAATATAAAAGGGTTGTCGGCTAATGCCGGCAACCTTTTTTGAAAATATTTAATAAAAATGCTTGACAGGAAATAAATAATCTGATATAATATTTCAGAAAAGAAAACAAGCAGAACAATCCGTTCTCACCGTACGGCGAAGGCTTTGCGGTAAATATACAGATACTTTAGGTATCGGTGTATTGTGCGGGTGCGTTTTGCAGCCGTTTTTTTGTTTATGTTTTAAGGAGGGATTAACAATTAGTAAGAATGATTTGCAGATTAACGAACAAATTCGTGATAACGAAATTCGAGTTGTTTCAGCTGATGGCGAACAGCTTGGCGTAATGAGTGCAAAAGAGGCACAGGATATTGCGTATGAAAAGGGAATGGATTTGGTTAAGATTGCTCCGCAGGCAAAGCCGCCGGTATGCAAGATTATGGACTACGGAAAGTACAAGTTTGAGCTTAATAAGCGTGAAAAAGAAAACAGAAAGAACCAAAAGGTTATTAACATCAAAGAGGTTCAGCTTTCACCGTCTATCGATACAAATGATTTCAATACGAAATGTAATCATGCAATAAAGTTCCTTAAAAAGGGCGATAAGGTAAAGGTTATAGTTCGTTTCAGAGGTCGAGAGGTAAGTCATTCACAGATTGGTTATACCTTGCTTGAAAGATTTGCAGAACAGGCTAAAGAAGCCGGAACTGTTGAAAAACCGGCTAAGCTTGAGGGCAGAAATATGACAATGTTTCTTGCTCCCTTGTCATAATATTATTTAATTCGGAAGGAGTGTGCATTATGGCTAAGACTAAGATAAAGACTCACAGAGGCGCCGCTAAGAGATTCAACGTAACTAAGAATGGTAAGGTTAAGATGAACAAGGCGTTCAGAAGACACATTTTGAACAAAAAGACAACTAAGAGAAAAAGACATCTAAGAAAGCAAGCTTACTGCTCAAAGGCTAACGCAGCAGTTATTAAAAAGCTTATTCCTTACAAATAATTCGAAAGAGAGGTAGAAACTAATGGCAAGAGTAAAAGGTGCATTAAATACAAGAAAAAGACATAAGAAGATATTAAAGCTTGCTAAGGGCTTCAGAGGTGCTGAAAGCAAGCAATTCAGAATTGCTAACCAAGCTGTTATGCGTTCAATGCAAAATGCTTATGTAGGCAGAAAAAGAAGAAAGAGAGATTTCCGTCGTCTTTGGATTACAAGAATCTCTGCTGCTTGTAAGCAAAACGGTATGAACTATTCAACATTTATGAACGGTCTTAAGAAGTCAGGTATCGAAATGAACAGAAAGATGCTTTCTGAAATCGCTATCGCTGACAGCGTTGCATTCGCAAAGCTTGTTGAAACAGCTAAGGCTGCTCTTTAATTTGGAGTACATTGTGACAGATTTTCAGTCTGTCACTTTTTTTTATGCAAAAAATGAAAAATAACTCTAAATTAATCTTGTTTTTGTCGAAAGAAACGTGTATAATATACTCATAGAGAATAGGGAGATATATTATGAGAATTAAAGACAATGTTAAAAGTGTTTACACACAGATTATTGTCTTATGTGAAATATTCCATATTTCGTTTCTATTTATATTTAAGCATTTTTCAATGCAGATACCGTTTATGTATAATATCGGCAGTGTGATATTTTATATATTAATGCTGTTTGTTGTGCTGAAAGGATATTATCGCGCTTGTATTGTACTGGTGCATTTGGAAGTATCGGCGTTTGTTACGGTGACGGTGCTAAATGGCGGATATTCGTCGGATTTTGCCTTGTATTTGCTTTCTATGGCAACATTTGTGTATTTTAATCCGTTTAAACATCGGAGTGTAACATATATATTTTCAATATGTGAGGTACTGTTGTATATAGGGTTGACGTTGCATTGCCGTCATATTTACTCGGAGGCAGAAGTGAATATCGTTTTTGTTACAATATACAATACTGTTTTGGCAGTCGGAATTATATTGATAGGTGCGTACATATCGGACGTATCGGCAACTGTAACGCATAGAAAGCTCGTTGATGAAAACAAGACTCTTAACAATCTTGCAAATTATGACCGACTTACAGGCTTGCAAAGCCGAAGAATGTTTATGGAACGAATTAAGGACAGCGAGGACAATAAATCTGTGGTCATTTGTATCGGTGATATTGATGATTTCAAAAAAATAAACGATACATACGGTCATTTATGCGGTGACTATGTACTGCAGAATATTTCGGAGATTATGAGAAAATCGCTCGGCTTGGAGAATGTTGATATATGCAGGTGGGGCGGTGAAGAATTTGTGTTTATGTTCTGTAATGATGATATTGACAGCGCATTTGTAAAAGTTGAAAACTTAAGAAAAACTATCGAAAATAAAAATTTTGTTTATGAAAATAACAATATTTACGTTACGATGACGTTCGGAATTATCGAACGTGATAGCGGTAAAGTCGATGATGTTCTTCTTGAAAGTGCCGATAAATTGCTGTACAGAGGCAAAATTAACGGTAAAAATGTGGTTGTTAAAGCATAATAAAAAATATCTCTGCATTGTGCAGAGATATTTTTTTGAGCTTGTCGACAGATGTCGACAGCTCCAAAAATCACATCTTGCGATGTAATTTTTGAGTATTTTTAGAGAAAAAATCTAAAGTTCCTCCAAAGTTGAAACTTTAGATTTTAAGCCATTTCTGTCGCACAGGTCGTCAGAAATGATTTTTAATGAGGTTAGCACCTCAAACACCCAAGAATAAAGTAGACAAAACCATTATGGTTTTGTCTACGGTTTATTTGTTTTAGAAATTAAATGTCTTTGTAACGAATGATTCGTCGTCTGAAGAGAACGGCTGAACTGTTATTTCAAGCGGTGACGACTTACTGTCAAGCTTGTACGCTTTTTGAACAGTGATTGTTTCACCCGGAGCAATATTTTGTGAAAGTGTAAGAAGTTCCACACCGTCCACGCCGATTACTGTTGCAGGAGCTAATGAAGAACCGTTTTGTTCGGCGACGACGTCATATACTCCGCTGAATGATTGGTCTGAATCGGTTTTGTTTGTAAATTCAAATGACACAACAACAACGTCGCTGTCATCATAATTGATAAGTTTTGCTTCCTCGATAGAAATATCATTGTTGCTTACTTCGCCCGAATAGCTGTCCGCTTTTGTATCTGATTTTGCCTCTGTACCTTCAACTGTCGCCATATCGACATTCTTTGAATAGTCCTGACCGTCAAGAGTTTCTGTTGCACTGCCGTTTTCGTATGCACCCGACGCATCTGCCTGCGCAGTCTGCTGAGGTGTTGTATTTGTATTTTCTGTCTTTTTACCACAGCCCGCAACTGACATTGCAAGAATTAATGCGGCAATAACGATTAAACTTTTTTTCATATTTACATATCCTTTCTTCAAAAAACAATTTTGTAGAAGCTTTAATGATATACTATCACAGTGTTTTTTAAAAATCAAGCATATCAAGAAAAATTCATAATCTATTCACATTGACATAATAGTTTTCAAGATATATAATTAACATAATGAGGTGATTTTATGAGTAATATTAAAGCATGTATATTTGATCTTGACGGTACGCTTACAAATACGATAAATGCTATTGCACATTTTGGTAATATTGCACTTGCGGCATTCGGTTTGCCCGAAATTCCGGTAGAGGATTATAAAATATATGTCGGTGACGGCAGAGATAAACTTATTCACAGAATGCTCGGAGTTTACGGCAAGGATAATGCGGAAATGTTTGAAAAAGTGCGTGATGTGTATGACGAAAATTATGAAAATGATTATCTTTATGATACGGATGCGTATGACGGAATAAGAGAATTGCTTGAAGAACTGAAAGAGGACGGCATAAAAATTGCGGTATGCTCAAATAAACCGGATAATGTCGTGCATTTTGTTACTGATAATATTTTCGGTGAAAATTATTTTGACGAGGTGCATGGAGTTATTGACGGTATGCCGACAAAACCTAATCCTTTTACGGCGCTTGAAATAGCGGAAAAACTTGGTGTAAAGCCGTCAGAGTGTCTGTTCTTGGGTGACACCAATGTTGATATATTTACAGCGAAAAATGCCAGAATGACGTCGGTCGGAGTGCTTTGGGGATTCAGAACAAGAAATGAATTGGTACAAGCCGGTGCAGACTATATTGCGGAAAATCCGCATGTAATTTTACAACTTATCGGGAGGTAGAAGGAATGAGAAAAAGCGGTATTTTAATGCACATATCATCGTTGCCGTCTGATTACGGTATCGGTACAATGGGCAAAGAGGCATATAAATTTGTGGATTTTTTAAAGAGTGCAAAACAAAAGTGCTGGCAGATTCTTCCGATTGGCCCGACAAGTTACGGCGATTCGCCGTATCAGTCGTTTTCAACGAATGCAGGCAATCCGTATTTTATAGATATGGATATTTTGCGTGAAGAAGGTCTTTTGAAAAAATCGGACTATTCAAAGCTTGATTGGGGCAAAGACAGAAAAAATGTTGACTACGAAACAATTTATGAAAATCGTTTTAAGGTTTTGAAAATTGCTTTTGAAGAATTTAAAAAAGGTGATTTGTCGGAATTTTACGACTTCTTGCAGAAAAACGAAAGATGGATTTCAAACTATGCGTTGTTTATGAGCATAAAGAATGAAAATGACGGCAAGTCTTGGCTTGAATGGGAGGACGGACTAAGAAAACGTGATTCTCATTCGTTATGGGAATTTAAGTCGTCGCACGAAGATGACGTTATGTTTTGGGAGTTTGTGCAGTTTAAATTTTTTGAACAGTGGAACAAACTTAAAAAGTATGCCAATGACAACGGTGTGTTGATAATCGGCGATATTCCGATTTACGTTGCGCTTGACAGTGCGGAAGTTTGGGTATATCCCGATTTATTTGAACTTGACGAAAATCTTGTGCCGAAAGCTGTTGCAGGTTGTCCGCCGGACGCATTTTCTCCGACAGGTCAGCTTTGGGGAAATCCGCTGTATAATTGGGACAGGCACAGAGAATGCGGCTTTAATTGGTGGATAGACAGAATAAAGAGTGCAACGTCATTGTATGATGTTGTTCGTATCGACCATTTTAGAGGATTTGAGGGGTATTATTCGATTCCTTACGGTGATAAAACCGCCGAAAACGGTCAGTGGCTGAAAGGTCCGGGGATTGAATTATTCAATGCCGTTAAAAATGAATTGGGCGATTTGCCGATTATAGCGGAGGATTTGGGATTTTTGACTGAGGACGTGCATAAGCTGTTGAGAGATTCGGGTTTTCCGGGTATGAAAGTGCTTGAATTTGCATTTGATCCTCGTGAAGAAAGCAATTATTTGCCGTATACATATAATTCAAACAGTGTTGTCTATGTCGGAACGCACGATAATAATACGGTGCTTGGTTGGATTGATGAGCTTGACGAAGATACACTTGAATTTTGTAAAAAGTACATTGATTCGGAGGACGATATTGTTTGGAAACTCATTAAAACCGCTATGGCAAGTGTGAGTGATACGGCGATAATTCAAATGCAGGATTATCTTGAACTTGGCAGTGAGGCAAGAATGAATACACCTTCTGTACTTGGCGGCAACTGGCAGTGGAGAATGGGTAAGAATGATTTGACTGACAAACTCGCAAAGAAAATTGCCGATATAACCTGTACATACGGAAGATATGAAAGACAGTGATTTTATGCAGACGATTGAACAGGCACTTTTAAAGTTGGAAAAGTCAAAGTTCAGAAGTAGTTTTAAGCTGAAAGAAAAGGATAGGGAGTATGTAAAAAATAAAGGTATGGACACTATACGTTCTCATGCCAGTGACTTTGTTCGTGACAGACTTGCACCGTCATTTATTGCAAATGACGGCAAGCAAACACCCATGCGCGGACACCCTGTGTTTATTGCACAACACGCAACGGCGTGCTGTTGCCGCGGTTGTCTTAACAAGTGGTACAGAATACCGAAAAATGTTGAACTTACTCCTGTCCAACAAGAAAAAATAGTGAATTTACTTATGGCTTGGATTGAAAAACAAATGAAAAATACACCTACCATTCGATAGGTGTATTTTTTGTATTATTATTGCAATACATTTGTAAGCGGTGTCATATCCTTGTCCCATGCAAATATTGAAACTGATTTGTCGGAGGTGATACCTACAAATGAAATTGTTTGTTCTGCTTTTGAATCAAGTGTGACAGTTTGAAGTTTAGCTGTTTTAAGAGTATCATTGTCGTTGTATACGCCGACTAAAACCTTTATAGTTAAGCTGTCTGAAGAATTGTTCTTAACTGTTACGTTCATACCGTTGTCATCAAAATTTTTGCTCAATTTTATTGTTTCTTCACCTGGAACAGAAAGACGGAAGTCTTTATAAACTGTAAAGCTGTTTGTTTTATTTGTGATTTGTGCCGTCATTGTAACGTCTGTCGCCTTTGATGAACCGTAGAATGTACCGTCATTGCCGATATCGGATATAAATAAACAAATGCTTTTTGTAGGTATTAAGTTGTTTTCGGCAGGACAAGTTCAGGATTACGGTCCACAAATGGCGGCGGCTACACTTGTATTGCTGCCGATAATCGTTGTATTCCTGTTCAGTAAGAGATTCTTTATTGAAAACGCTACATCTTCGGGAGTTAAAGGATAATTAAAGAGGTAGACTGAATAGGCAAGCCTATATTTTTCGGCTTGCCTATTGTTATACATTCAATTTATTGACATTAAATTATTGCTATTGAAATAACTTGGCCGTGTTGGTATAATTATTATATAAGGAGTGTGATTTTAAGTATGATAACTATGGAAGAATTACAAGGCTATCCGGTGGCTGATGATAAAGAAATTCGTGACGCACACAATAAGGCGGTTTCGCTTATTGAACATAATGTTGACGAGTTTTTTGACTGTTTTCCGGGTGCAAACAGTGAAAATAATTTTTACAGGCAAACAGAAAATACAGACTGGACAGAGGGGTTTTGGACCGGTGAATTGTGGCTTGCTTATGAGAGTAACAAAGACGATAAATTAAAGGAAGCGGCACTTTGTCAAGTGGACAACTTCCTTTACAGAATAGAACATCATATTAATACCGACCATCACGATATGGGCTTTTTGTACAGCCCGTCTTGCGTTGCGGCATATAAGCTTACAGGCAGTGAAGTGGGTAAACGTGCGGCACTTTTGGCGGCGGATAATTTGATGAAACGTTTTCACGAAAAAGGTCAGTTCTTTCAGGCGTGGGGCAAAATAGGCGATAAGGACAATTACAGGCTTATAATAGATTGCCTTATGAATATGCCGTTGCTTTTCTGGGCGAGCAAGGTGACAGGTGATAAAAAGTATGAAGAAAAAGCACAGGCACATATAAAAACAGCGATGGAAAATATCGTGCGTGACGATAATTCGACATATCATACATATTTCTTTGATATGGAAACAGGTAAACCTACAAAGGGTGTTACTTGTCAGGGTAATCGTGACGGCTCGGCTTGGGCGAGAGGTCAGGCTTGGGGAATATACGGCAGTGCGGTTGCGTATTCTAAAACAGGAAATAAAGAATATTTGGATATATTTAAACGTGTAACAAAATATTTTATGGAACATTTGCCGAAGGATTTAGTGCCTTATTGGGATTTTGATTTTGATACCGGCAGTGATGAACCACGTGATTCTTCAGCAGGTGTTATAGCGGTATGCGGTATGTTTGAAATGGCTAAATATCTTGATAAAGATGAGGCTGAATATTATACGCAGACGGCTAAAAGATTGCTTAAAGCAATTATTGATAATTGTGCCGTTAAAGACAGTAAAGAGTCTAACGGACTTTTACTTCACGGTACATACGCAAAGAAAACAGCGCATAATACATGTAATAACGGCGGTGTTGATGAGTGTAATACATGGGGAGATTATTTCTATATGGAGGCACTTACACGTCTGACAAGCGACTGGAAGCCGTATTGGTTTTAGTATATAGACAATAAAAAAAATACCGTAGTCGTAAGACTGCGGTATTTTTGATATGTCGTAAAACTTATCTTTTTGAGGTTTGAAGACAGTGTCTTATATATTAAATTTGTTTGTAAAACGTATGATTTTGTAGATTTATTTGCATTTTTTATGTTATAACGTGTATTACATTGTGTAATGTTTATTATTGTATTGTGGCAAGGTTGTGGGAATATAAAATTATCAATATTAATTATTCGAGTAGGGGGTGCGGACATAGAAATATTCGTTATCCTTACGATGAGAACGTTCAACTTTGCCGTTATGTCTTGGTATATAAGGACGAATTAACTTATGTTCAATTCCATGCTTCTTTAATTGATTTTCAAACATTGTAGGTGTAGCTTTTCCCGGACATAACCGCTTTGTAAATTCTGCTCCATTGTCTGTCTGCACACATTCGACAGGGAATTTAAAAGCTTTTAACATATGCTCCAAAAATATAGCCGAAGAATAACTGCTGTGTTCCTCAAAAGCCTCCACATACCTGTAACGAGAATATTCATCAATAGCTGTATATTGATAAAATTTCATTCCCTTTACATCACCAACAAGACAGGAAGCCGGAACAAATTTTACATCTATTTGAACTCTTTGACCGGGGAATAGCATTTTCTCGTAAGATTTAGGAATATACTTTGGATTTTTGGGTTTAACAGCCATTTCTCCGTTTTTACGAAGAACACGATAAAGACCTGTTATTGAACGAGAATATTTGCGTTGTCTGAGCTTAACCCAAAATACAACCAATCCATCGTTGGGGTTACGGCGGCGCATATCGGATATGAGTTTTAACTCACTTTCAGTGTGTTGATTTGGGTGACTGTGCGGTTTGTGTGATTTATCCGCTAAGGAGTGTATTGTGCCGTCATAACGCTTTCTCCAGCGGTAAACATATTGTCGATTGGTTTTGTAGCGTATGGCAGCTTTAGTAACGCCATATTTTAAAGAATATTCAATTAATGCTTGTCTAAACTTCATATCTTGTGTTATAGTATTCATATACGGAAATCTCTCCTTTTGTAGTTTGGTGTGGTAACTTAACTATAACACATTTTTAGCGGTTTCCGTATTCTTTTTTTACCGACATATTTTTGTTCAAACTCGTTTTGAATAAAAATATGCCGGAATGTAACACATCTATTGTAAACCTACAAATTATGTAATCAATATTGTAATTATACCTTGATATAAGGGTTTGTGTAATGTACAATAATGTAATCATATAATAATTACATTATTGTTTTTGTTGAGACAGCAAAGTGTTATAGGACTTGTAAAACGGATATTGAGAAGGTATATGGGGTTGAAACAAGCACGAAAGAACAAAGAATAAAGACGAAAAAATACATGTTTATAGTATTTTTAATATGCTATAATTAAATTACAATAGTATGTATATGATTTATACACTTATAAAAGGTGCTATAGATTATATAATCGGACATATAATAAATAATTTTAAGGAAAGAGGTTGAAAGCTATGTTGAAAAAGAAATTGTCATGCATTTTAGCAGTAATTACAGCAACAAGTATATTCTCTACTGTTGGATTTGCACAGACGGAAGAAAAAAAGTTATTTGGGGACACATTTGAAAATGGATTAAATTCTGAAATCTGGAATATAATGCCGGATTCAGGACTTGGAGAAGTCAGAAGCGACCAGATAAAATATCTGAAGACGTCCGCCACAGAAAATGCGGAATTTACTTATGAATATTCCGCTGAAAAAGAAGATGTTTCATTTGACATATCTGTAAATGCGGCTGAATGGAAACAAGATGGTGAGGCTTTTGAAGTTTATGTAAGATATGTGGATGCAGCTAACTATTTCAAGTTAACATACACTCCGTCAAACGGTACATTTACGCTTTTAAAATGTGTAGGCGGTGTAGAAACACCAATCACAACAGCAGAAAAGCAGCTTGCGGCAGGTACGGATTATAAAATTTCGCTTCAGGCAAAACACGGCGTTGTTCGTTTTGAACTGGACGGAATTACTTTAATTCAGGACTATACGGGAATTGATAATTTCAATAAGGAAGCAGCGAGCAATTATGCTAAGTTTAAAACACTTAGTCAGGAGCTTAAAATCACCAATCTAAATATAAGAGAGGAAGATACGCTTCTGCATCAAAAGTTTGCGAATACAGGATGGATAATGACAGACAGTAATGGGAAAAACGACCCAAATGGCATCACTTTTACCGATGGTGCATATACCCCGCAGGATGATTCACTGCTCATCAGCGGTGCACAGACAGCACGGATACAACAAAACGAGTGGGAGTATTCCAATAAGGGTACAGACTTTGCAAGAACAGAAGCCATATTTGTTATGAGACTAGACAATGGTCCAGATGACACCGATGCAAGTGGTGGAAATATGGGATGGGAGAATTTGCATTTCAGAACATGTGTGAATGCTAATAACGCCGCAACGTATCTCGCAAAGATTTGGCGCGACGGATATGCGTTAGGCGACAATTATGGTGTAAATGGACACAATGAGGCGGTAAAGAAAGATGGCTATGGGCATAATTATGGCTTCAGACCGTATGCTAACGATGGAAAGTATCATACATATAGAGTGGTTACAGAACCCAATTCGGATTTTAGCAAGGTTACAATGACTTTGTACATAGACGGCGTTGAACATCTTAAATGGGAAGATGACGCGCCTGTTACATATAATCCCGAAGAGTGGCCAGATAGGATTCTTGCAGGAGGTTTTGAATTAGCAACAACACAATCGGTTACTAAGCTATCTCTTAAATCTTATGAATTAAGGGATATAACAGGCAGTGACAAGTCAATTTATACAGAGAGCTTTAACAGCACGGATAATTGGACAAATACAGAAATTGTAACAGTAGGTGAAAATGCTGATAAATACTATATAACAACCGAGAATGATAACGGTATGCTTGTTGTAAGCGATAAGAACTGGAAAAATATTGAGGCTGAAACAGATGTGAAGTTTGATTCAATGCCGTCAAATGCATCTCTTGAAAATTATGCAGGAATCATTGCAAGATATGTAAATGCGAATAACTACATAATGGGTGCATATTCGCCTCATGCATCAGAAGAAAACAAAGGAACCGTTTTTATTCAGTCAATGGTAAACGGAACAGCGAGTACTATTGCAAGCAAAGAAATTCCAGCTTTTGAGGCAGATACAATTCATAAAATCGGTATAAGTGTAAAGGATGGCTCGGCTATAATATTAGTTGACGGTAAAGCAGTTTTGAACGCACCTATCAGCACAAATGAAAATACACTTTACGGTTCGGTAGCTTTGAAGAGTAATAATCTTGCAACTAAGTTTGATAACGTTATTGTAACAGGAACACCGTATTATTTTGTTGAAGAATTTAATTACGCTTCAGATTGGTCAGCATATAAGGTGGGAGACAGTACATCGGGTGTTAAGAATGTCACACTGAATGATGACGGAACGATAACAACGGCTAATAATACAGAAATTTGTCTTTATGCGGATGAAAATTCAACAGCTTCATGGGATGATGTTGAAATGACTATAAAGATGAAAACAAATGCAACAGACTTATCAGGCATGTACATAAGAGGCGGTGTTGATGGAACCAATGCCAATTATTATATTGAAAACGGAGCAACTTCAACACTTGGTCTTAATGCAAAATGGGGTACAGTACTGACAAATACTCCGGGTACGGTTTCAGTTCCCAACGACAGTATGTTTGAAGTTAAATTAAGACTTACGGATGAAAAGACGGCTGACGGCAAGGATGCGGTAAGAATACGTTACACAGTAAACGGAGTGGAGCAAATTAACTATCTTGACGATGGTTCGGTTGCGCAGGGTGTAACTGAAAATGATCCAAATGTAAAGGCGCTTTTGGACCAATATCCGCTAACAGCGGCTTCGCACGGCAGAGGTTTCAGTATTGTTACCACTAATGACAGAATAAATGTAATTGATTCAATCACAATCAGAGACCCTGAGGCAGGGGATGTTATAGCAAATATATCAGCTCCGGAAACCTTTGCTGCCAATGAAGATATAACAGCAAAGCTAACTGTTGATAATAAGAGTTATGAAACGGTTGAAGCTATGTTCATCATTGCGCTTTATAATGGTGATGAAATTATTGACGCTACTGTTACATATCCTCAGACGGCAGCGGACAAAAAGTCAGAGTATACTATGAAAATCAATTCAGGTGCGGCAACTAAGATGAAAGTATTTGCGTGGGACGGCTGGGATACAATGATTCCTATTGCCCAATCCGTAGTCGCAAATTTGGCGGCACAGCAGACGGAATAATTGGGAGGAGGGACATAGATTATATGAAGAAAACAATCAAAATAGTAACAGCGGCGCTTGCGGCATGGATATTGTTTTGCGGTAGTGTTTTCGCTGAAGGTAACTTCACTTATCAGGGAGAAAATAATTTGTTTTCTGAGAGTTTTGATTCTCGAACGATTGCATCAAATTCAAATGGTGCAACCGTTGAGCAGATTGACGGAAGGGATGTACTTAAGCTTTCAGGGGAGAATGCACATCTATCAATGAAAGAAACAGATACCATTGAGTACGGCTTTTCTGCCGATATACGTATGTCAGATGCAAGCTCAGGCAGCTATGCCGGACTTTCAATAGGGGAGGACAATTCGGGTGCATATAGGCTGTTAATCTATCCGAAAGAAAAAAAGGCAAAGATTTTAAAGAATAATACCATCCTTGCAGAAAAAAAGGTAGATTTAGGCGATTGGAATAATGTTAAAATTGCAGTGAAGGATGGAATTATTCGCGCTATGATGAATAATGCGGTTGTTATGACTGTATATGATGCAACCCCACTTTCGGGTATGGGTTCAAGTGTGAATGCAAATGGGCTTACAGCTTATTTTGCAAGTGTTTCGCTTGAAACAGAGTCCTCGTATTATTATGAAAATTTTGAGAGCGGTGCTGTATATTCAGTAAATTCAGATGAAATCAGACCTACTGAAACAAAGGGTGATACGTCAGGTGAATGGGTTGTGCAGGTTGACGAGGGTAAAAACGTAATGACAACAAAGGGATATTCCGCATATTCAAAAATAGTGTATCCATTTGCAAAAAAAGAGCAGAGCAACAGCAGCGCAGTTGTTCTTAATATGAAGAACAGCGACTGGAATGCAGAAGACGGTAACGGTTTTTCCATATACAGTCGTTATCAGGCGGGAAATATGAGTTACAGGCTGCGTTTTTATGGCAACAGCGCGGTTATAGAAAAGGTTGCACCGTCAAATGTTGTAACGGCACTCGCAACAAGTGCTAAAATGAATATTTCTTCAAAAAATTATTATGAGGTCGCCTTTGAAACAATTAATGATGAAAAAGGCGAAGTTACACTGAATGCATATTTTGACGGAAAGCTTGTTGTGAGTGTAAAGGATGCAGACAAACCATATCTTCGCGGTGATTATGCTGTAGAATGTACGGGAGAGGTTCGTCCATACATAGATGAAATCAACTGCATTTCAATAACCGAGCCTATGTATAAGCTGTATGCCGAGGGCAGAAAGCAAAAGGCGGTAGATGTGTACTTTAATGATGACAGGGTTGATACAACTGTTATTATGGAAGGAACACAAGCACTTATGGATGCGGCAAAAGTAGCAGAGCTTGCAGAAGTTACCGTTACTTCCAATACAGAAAGCGGGCTTGTTGCGGAAAAATACGGAATGAAAATTGAAATTCCTGCAAATTCCTCTGTTTATACCGTAAACGGCAATGAAGTGGATATGCAAGCAACGGCACAGGTTATAAACGGAGTCTTATACGTTCCGGTAAGAGCCGTATTGGAGCCTTTTGGCGCAACGGTCTCATATGATGATGAAGAAAAGAAACTCAATATTACATATGATTCTACGCTGTTGGTAAATAGTACAATTTACACAAAAGATAATGTAATTCTTGCCTTGGAACCTGATGCAAAGGCTATCAGATTTATGAAAATTTTAGGCTCTGAGGTAAGCATTTTGGGTGATGAAAATCCAATTTGGACTTGCTACTATGTAGACAATAATGTAAGGGCTTCAAACGCAACAAATTGGGTGGACACCTCACAAGCATCATTTCCGATCAGCTACGGTCAGCGATGGGATATGGGAAATTGTACAGCAACCAGCTTACAGGCAGAGGTTACAGGTACTTCGTATGACGAAAATACGGGTAAGCTTACCATCGATTATTCACATAAAGATTCTGATGTAACTATGTATTTTACACTTTCCGGTCAGAATGTGTATATTGATTCAACGGTTAAAAATAAATCAGAATATCCACTCCAGTTTATTGAATCGCCGACGGGGTGGAGGGTTAATTATTCTAAAAATAACACCGTTATTGTAGACCAGATAGGATACGCCATAGAATATGAGAATGTAAATTTTCAGCAGTATACCGAAGGATATATGTTTAACGGCTTTATCGTAAACGGTGATAACCCGTTCTTTGTTCACTATGTGGAGCCAGAGTATGGCAAGAGTGACAAAAAAATCCGTGCAACGCAGTCAGAAATGAAAGGACCGCAGGAAAATAAAGGCTTTTTCACCACCAAAAAAGGCACCGTTGTTTGGGCGGAACAGGGTGAGTCAAGAGATGCTATGAAGGTATCAATAGGCGTATATGACACACTTAAAGATGCAGCGGTTGAATGGTGTGAATCTAACTATCCTCAAATGCGTACTCTTGATGAAAAGGCGCAGGAGAGTATCAGAGATAAGATGCCGCACTCTTATCAGCTGTTTTCAACATTTGTGAAATTCAAAGATATGAAGAAGTTTGCTGATGCACTTCCGGGAATGCCTATGCATCATATCGGAAACAAGACAATGCATAAGCGAACCGATAAGAATGGAAATGAAGTCGGGGATTATTTCGATCCATTCCCGAATTATTTCCCACCGAGTGAGATTTATGGAACAGAGGAAGAACTCGCCGATGCCATTGGGCATATAACAAATGATTTAGGTCAGATGTTCCTGCCGCGACAGAGTATATATTACTATACAGAGGGCAGTGACTTTGCAAAGGATATCGGAGTTGAAGATGAAACGTCTTTAGCTATGGTAAGAATTGATGGAAAGCCACAGCAAGGTATTTGGATTGAACCGGGTTATCTTGCTTCGCCGTCTTCAAAGAAGGCGCAAGAACAGTATCATAAGTATTTTGATAAGTGGACCGGTATGGGCGCTAATACATTCTTTACAAACGTAATCGGCGCAATAACAAGCTATACTCACAGGTATGATTTCCATCCCGATGCAGAATCGCCAGATGATATGTATGATGCTATAGCAAAACAATTTAAGTGGTATTCGGATAGAAATCCGGTATTTACAGAAGTTGGTTCGGCAATTCGAGTACCATACACTGCGGGATTTATGTATAATGCACGTTGGGGACTGGATAACAAGACACTTATGGATGGATATATGAATGGGCGCGGAAATATAGTACGTACGCGCGAAGACATATTCCCATTATTCTTTTCAAAATATGTTCAGCAGTATCCTCACAATCTCTCTACAAGCGAGGGACAGACATCAAATAAGTCGCTTTCATATTCATTGTTATATAATATTCATCTGAAAAATGGTATTGAGTCGGAGAGTAACCCAAGCGACAGTAAATGGAGAGCGTTTAGGAATGTCGCTATGATGGCAGATGTTGTTCAACCATATCTGTATGGAAAAGAGCTTATGAGTGAGATAGAGTATGACGAATCTACGGGCATAGAGCGTGCAAATTATGAGGGTAGTATAGTCACCGCTAATCTTACAGAAACACCTTATAGAAATAAGAATGATGTTATAGCGAAATACGGATTTGACTTTAAATCGGCAGACGGCAAGGTATACGGCGGAATTTATGACGAGTATAACGGTCATGCATTTGATGATGCGAAAACAATAATGACGCGGAAAACCGATACAGGCGCAGAGATTTATGCGCTTACAACAGCAGAGGCATTTGAGATTTGCGTCCCGACAGATATTGATAATCCAAAGTTGACAGCACATTATCCGGATGGAACAAATAAAGAGCTTTCTTATAGAAAGACAGCGAACGGAATTGTGTTTACATATCCGTACTTTGATGTAAATAATGAGAACAATCCGGTTGTTGAACTTGCATTTGGCGGCACACTGGAAGTTAAGAGCTCAAAGATTATTCCGTATGTAGAAATATCTGCATCCGATGAAAGCCAAGGTGTTGTGTCGGATACTGATGCTGTAATGGTGCAGACAAAGTTAGATTTGGAAAATTATAGCTCGCTTGAATCACTTCCGGAAAAAATCAACGGAACTGTTCGTGTAGAAAATTACAGCGGAGGAGAAATTTCAGCAGAAATTTCTGTGAGTGGAAATTATTTCGGAAAAACTGCTGATGTTAAAATACCGATAAAGCAGAGCGAGATTCTCGGAAATTACGATTTTGAATTGCCTTTGGGAGATGGCATTTTAGACAGCGGAGCGGAGCTTAAAGTGTCAATAACCGGCATAAAGCCGATGAAGATGAATGATACTTTGACAGTGACACGAATGCAATATCCGGAAATGATGACAGCTGAAGAGGCAAAAACTGAATATAACATCGACAATATGGTTGTCGACTGGAATATGGATCCTAATAATTTGCCTGAGGGTGTGAAATTTACGAGTCACGGAGCTGAAAATCCGTATGGAACGGGATATGTTCTGAAAAATGGAGATTATCTAACATTTGAGGGCGATAATCTCATATTCAAGGATAAAGTTTACTTTGAGATTGTATATAAGTATAACGATTTAAGACAGCACGATCCGGCGGAACAAAAAATTATTTCACCTATATCCGGCAAGGGATTTATAGACAGACAAATTGAATTTCGTTATATGCCGGCCAATGATCAGATACGTTTGCTCATAACTTCGGATGAATCGCTTAATGATTTGAGCAGTACTGATGTTTGTCCGGTTGAAGATGAATGGTATCATATTATAGCTTGCTATGACGGTGCCACACAGCGTCTGATCATCAATGGCAAAGAAGTATCAAGTAAGTATTCAAAGTCATTGCATCCTTACGAAAACGGATTTAAAGTAGGCGGAAATATGGACGCTGAAATAGCGTATATCCGTATAGGAGGTAAATAAAAAGGGAGACAATTTTCATGAAAAAATATTTATTATTTATATTAGCCTTTCTCTGCCTGAGCTTCCCAGCTCAGGCGGCTGAAGGAATTGATGTAAACATAAGAGGAAACGGTACAGAAATAACAGTAAGCGGTACAGCAGCGTCTGACAGCAAAGTTTCTGTGTTTGTTTCAAAAACGGTTAAGGCTACAGAATATAAGGATGTAGTATTTGCAGATGAAGTGATATGTGATAAAGCTGGAGATTTTTCTGTGGTATTTAATATGCCTGATAAGTTCATGCAAGACTATGATGCAACGGGTTCATATACGGTAAATATTGCATCTGAAGGATTTGAAAAGAAAAGCGAGCCGCTTGAATATGTTTCTTTGAAAAATCAAAATAATTTGTTAAAAACGCTCAATGAGAAAAAAACAAGTGCGGAAATAAAAACACTGTTACTTGCTGATGTTAATGAAAACAGTTTTAAATCAATGGGAATAAACATTGAAGGTTATAGAAAATATACTACTCTGCAGAGCGATATTGCGGAAATTATTTTTAAGTCAAAGCCATATGACGCAATTTCTGAATTTCAAACAAAGTATAATGATGCGTTTGCAACAGCTTTGATAAATAATTCAACAAGTGTAAGTGAACTTTCGGCAGAACTTAAAAGTGGTGGATACATTAGTTTTGTTGTTGATGGGACTGATATTTCAAAGGATACTAATACATTTAATTTTGTTTTAGATTACATACTTAAGCATAAAAAGTACAATAACATATCCGAAGTTAAAAAGGCTATGAAAGACGGAGTAGTAGTATGTGAGCTAAAAAATGCGAATAAGGCATCGCTTACAAATGTGGTAAAAAAGTATGCCGAGTATATGGGAATTAAAGCTAATGCAAAGTTTTCAGCTTATGCGAATAATGCAACAATGCAGATTATTGTAAACGAACAGACAATTCTTAGTCTGCCGCAGGGAGGTGCGGACAGCATTTCAGTATTTGTTGATAAATTTATTGCACAGCTTGAAACCTATAAAGTTCCGAGTGCAGGAGGTGCGGGCAGCGGCTCTGGTGGAGGTGCAGGTTCCTCAGGAGGAATTATGGCGGGTAGTCAGCCTTCTTGGAAATTACCGAACGGTTCGAATTCTCCTGCAGGAGGAATGGAGAGTGGTGTTCAGCCTTCGGAAACGGTAACGACAAGTTTGTTCTCTGATATGGAGAATTTTGAATGGGCAAAAGAAGCTGTGGAATATTTATACAAAGAGGGCATTGTTCATGGTACGGGTGATTCAAAATTCAGCCCTCAAGATAATGTTACAAGAGAACAATTTACTAAAATGATAGTTGAATTTTCGGGCCTTAAAGGTGATACAGATTTTGCGTTTGATGACGTGTTGCCTGATACATGGTATTACGATTATATAAAGACTGCATATTCAACAGGTATTATAAGCGGTATTTCCGATAATTTATTTGGTACGGGCAATTCAATGACCCGTGAGGATGCGGTTGTGGTTATCGCAAGATGTATGAACATAATTGGTATAGATGCGAATGACGAGAGAGAATATTCCGTATTTTTCGATGAAAATGAAATTGCCGACTACGCAAAAAACAGTGTCGAGCTTTTGTATAAAAAAGGCATAATAAACGGTATGGACGAAGGAATTTTTGCGCCCAAAGCAATGGTTACAAGGGCACAAGCGGCAAAAATGATATATGAATTATGCAAAGTAAGGAGAAAATAAAATGAAAAAATTTATTGCAATTTTGTCGGCGCTTTTTATACTTCTTTCCGGAATTTGTGTAGAAGCTGTAGAATATGGTACAGACTTACTTAATGAGAATTTTGATTCAGGGTTTGGTAATTGGGTAAAAGAAGGAAACCCGACAATAGAAAGCGTTAAAGGAACCAATGCCGTTGTATTGGGCGAAAAGGAAACTGTCACATATAATCCTAAAGTCAGCGAGCTGGGCTGGGAGAATTCATATAGGGCGACATTTCGATTAAAAACAAAGGATTGGTCTGCGCAGGGAAACCCGACAATGCTTTTTCGCATGAAATCGCAGGGAGGATCGCAGACTTATCTTATCTATTACAATTCGAACGGGTTTGGAATTCAGAGACTTAATCCAACTCTCCCGTCAAGAGATTTTTTTGCACAGGGATGGTCTGGAAGCATAAACGCCGATGCTTCACAATGGCATGATATATCTATTGATGCAATCAGAAATCCTGACAAGTCAATGACGCTTAGAATATATTTTGATGGGGAAAAGCAACTTGAGGTTACGGATACAGATGCTGAAGAAATGCCTATAACAGGAGGTGTTATGTTCGGCAACTGGATGAAGGATAATAAGGTTTATTTGGATAGCGTAACAGTACAGCCAATTATAATAAAAAATGAAACTTCAAATCCGGATGATCCCGCGCCTGATGCAGTTGGTACAGCCTATGAGGAAGATGCAACGTTGCTGAGACTTTTGGGAATTATGGATAACTATACTGATAAACTGTTTAAAGGTGACTTTATAATGACGCGTGAAGAGTTTGTGAAATGCGTTGTGTCTATGTTAGGCTATGATGAAATGGCGAAATCATCAAGCGGAAAATGCGATTTTACAGATGTTACCGAAGAAATGACAGGATATATATCAACTGCGGAATATCTTGGTATAATTAGTGGTACAGGAAACGGCAAATTTGAGCCTGAAAGGGCGATAACGCGTGACGAAGCTGTGAAAATGCTTGTTTGTGCGTTAGGTTATGATATGGGTGACTTGGCATATCCTTTAGGGTATAAGATGAAAGCGGCGAGAATTGGACTTCTCGATGGTATAGGTGAACAGGATACATCAAGAGGCGCGATGGCAAGATTGATTGTTAATGCTTTGGATATTCCTGTTATGGAATCAACGAATAATGAGTATAGCAGGGGTAAAACAATTTTAGAACATCGCGAAATATATTCGGGCAAGGGCATTCTTACCGATGACGGAACAACCTCGTATACAGGAGCAAGCGCTGTTTCAAAGGACAGCGTATGTATTGACCATGTAAATTATATGAAAGGAAGCACATCTGCAAATAAATACTTCGGTCAAAAGGTATCATATTACTATAAAGACACTAATGGAGATTATGAACTTATATATATTCGTCCGACAAATGATAATACCATATATAATATAGACAGCGAGGACATTGACCCGACAACTACAAAACAGAAATTTATTTTTTATAACAATAAAAAGAAAAAACAAATAAAAATTTCGCCTATATGCAACTATATATATAATGGAAAAGCATACCCTGAAATTACGGATACAGAATTATTACCAAAAGACGGAAATGTAACACTTATTGACAATGACGGCGATAAAAAAATTGATACAATTCTTATATCTGATTATATGACGGTTGTTGTCCAGCGCATATCAGAGAATACAAAAACAGTATACAATATGATTGACGAAGGTGAGAATCTCATACTTGATGAAAACGAAAAAACAATCGAAATGTATAACGGTGATGAGAAAATCGGATTTTCACAGATTAAAACCGGTGACGTTATAAAGGCTATTGTATCAAAGGACAAAGAGTATATCAAATTACTGATATCTTCAAAAAATGTTTCAGGTATAATTGAACGGGCGGATAAAGAAGGCGTTGTTATAGACGGAACAGAATATAAGTTCGGTAAAAATCTTGCGAACACTGATTTCGGTGCAGGTTCAACATATCTTTTTAGACTTGACTATGAAGGAAGAATTGCTTATGCGGAATATAGCATGAGTAAAAGTAATTCATATGGATATATGACAAATGCTTGGTATGATAATAATACGAAAGAAGCCGGCATAAAAGTATTTACTGAAACAGGAGAATGGAAAAACTTTGAACTTGCAAAGAAAGTAAAATTCAATAATACTTCCCTAAAAAAAGAGGCGCTTTGCGGTGAAAATAAGCTAACACCTCAGTTGATTGCGTATACGCTCAATTCACAAGGACTTATTAGCAAAATTAAGACAGGAGTAAGTAATGCAAGCGGAGAAGAAATGAATTTTGCAGAATTGAGCGGGAAATATCTATATGCAAACCGTTCGTTTAATTCAACGTATTTTCTTACAGACACGCTGGTTTTTTCAATCCCTGCTAATCTTGACGATGAAGGGCTTTATCGTGTAACTACCTGTGACTATCTGCGTGACGGACAGGACTATAGCGCAAAAGTTTATGCTATAGATGAGAATTGTCCGGAAGTAGCGGTTGTTGAAGAAATTGATACATACTCCACAGAACCTTTTGTAGGATCTTCAGTTTTATTGATAGACGAAATACTTTCATCTGTAAATGATAATGATGAAGTTGTAACACAGATTAAAGGTTTTTGTGGAAATAAGGCAGTTGAGTATATGTTTGATAAGAGAGTAGACGCTTCTGAGCTTGGAGAGGGCGATATTATTCAAATTACTCTTAATTCGAATAATGAGATTGTTAATAAAAAGCTATTGTTGGATGAAAGTAATTTGACGTATAAAGATGAGGGTGGTTTTTATTCTAATACAAGAAAAGTCATAGGTAAAGTTTGCAGGAGCTATCCAACCGCAAAGCGGTTTGCTTTAAATCTTGACGGGACTACAGAGCTTAAAGATGATACTATATGGGGAGAGTGTTCCCGTGTTGCCTCAAATATATATGTTTATGACAGATCGCTGAAGAATTCGAAAGCGTCGCTTGGAACTGTTGATGATATAGAGGAGGGATGCGGTATCTTTTTAAGAATGGATAGAGAATGGATATACGATATTGTAGTTTATAAGAATTAGTGAATTTTGCGCGATATATAAAATTGTCGCGCAAAATTAATATGCAATACAAAAAAGGAGGATAATTAAAAATGATAACACCAAAGTGGCTTGAAAATGCTGTATTTTATAATGTATATCCTCAATCATTTTATGACTTCAATGGTGATGGAATAGGTGATTTAAATGGAATAACAGAGAAACTTAATTACATAAAAGATATGGGATTTACAGCTATATGGCTGAATCCATTTTATGAATCCTCTTACCGAGACGGAGGATACGATGTAACCGATTTTTATAAGGTAGGAAAACGATATGGTACAAATGCTGATTTTAAACGGCTTTGTACTATCGCTCACCAAAAGGGTATAAAAGTCTGTGTTGATCTTGTCGCGGGGCATACGTCATTAGAGTGTGAATGGTTTAAAAAATCTTGCTGCACTGAGAAAAACGAATACACGAACCGATATGTTTGGACAGATAATTGGTTAAATATTTATAACGGAGAATGTATAGGCGGATATGCTCAGCGTAACGGTGCATATATGAAGAATTTCTTCTATTGTCAGCCGGCTCTGAATTATGGATTTGCAAATATTGATGAACCGTCATGGCAGTTACCTCCGGAGCATCCGGACTGCCGCGAGACAAAACGGGAGCTTATCAATATTATGGAATATTGGATAACGCTTGGGGCGGATGGTTTTCGTGTGGATTTGGCGGCATCTCTAATAAAAAATGATTATGACGGTAGAGCCATAATCAAATTTTGGAGGGAAATACGCACGATTTTTGATGAAAAATATCCTGAGTGCGTACTTATTTCTGAATGGTCTCATCCGAGTCAGGCCATAGCGGCGGGATTTCATATTGATTTTCTTATTCATGCGGTATTTCCTGCATATACCAGTCTTTTCAGAGCGGAAGATGAGAGGAATGTCCCGAGAATATTCTTTGGAAACAGCTTTTTTGACACCAGAGGAAACGGTAATATAGAAACATTTCTGAATGATTATCTTGACGAATATGAAAAAACAAAAGACCGCGGATTTATTTCCATTCCTACAGGTAATCATGACCTTGCAAGAATAAGTTACGGAAGAACAAATACGGAGCTTGAGGTTATCTTTGCATTTATTATGACTATGCCGGGAATACCTTTTGTGTATTACGGTGATGAAATAGGAATGGAATATATTCCGGATATGCCATCTAAAGAAGGCGGTTTTACACGCACAGGTTCAAGAACACCTATGCAGTGGAAGAAGGGTAAAAATGCCGGATTTTCCGATGGAGCAAAGGAGCTTTTATATCTTCCGGTAAATGAAAACGGAGTCAATGTTGAAGAACAGCTTGGTGATGAAAATTCTTTGCTTAATAAAGTTAAGGAACTCATTGCTTTGAGAAAAACTACTCAGGCGCTTTCTGCAAGTGGTGGTATTGAGTTTTTAAACAGAAAAAATGGCGGATATCCACTTGTATATAAAAGAATGAGTGAAAATGAACAGTATTTAATATGTATAAATCCTTCAAATGAAGATAAAAGATTTGAAATGGAATTATGTGTAGATGTGATTATGCAAAACGGAAATATTAAAATTTCCGAAGGAGAAATTGTGCTTGGTGCGGTGAGCTATACTATATTAAAATTAAAATAAGAAGTGTATACTGCATTTGAGCAGTATACACCTTTAAATTTGAGAAAAATTAAAGATTTATAACGAAAATATCTATTAAAATGAAAAATGGTAAATGGTATAATTAAAATAAATAAAGAATCTTTAAGAATAACAATCAATAATAAAAAGCAATGCTTAAAGGCCTTGTGGTAAGGAAAGGCGAAATGATATGAAAAATGAAAAACTAAGAAATAATAGGAAATATTATAATTTATTGTACATACTTCCGTTGTTTGTCTTTATGATGGCATTTATGCTTGTGCCGTTTATTACGGGTATAGCAAAATCATTTTATAAATATGACGCAATATCAATCAATGAATTTATAGGTTTCCAGAATTATATTGATTTATTTACAAAGGATAGCAAGTTCCCCATAGCGCTAAAAAATATGGTATTTTTACTGTTTGCTATGGTATTTTGCTTTAGCTTTTCGGTAATAGCGGCAAAACTGACATTGATGGTGAAAAGTAAAAAGAAGCAGTATTTATTCCGTGTATTGTTATTTTTGCCTATGGCTATACCAAGCGTTGTAACAATGATGATGTGGAAGTTTTTATATTATCCCGAAATAGGCGCTTTTGCACATATATTCAAATGGTTTGACGCAACTTTTCCCAATGTTTTAGGTACAGAAAAATTTGTATTGTGGGCAATCGTGCTTATAGGCTTTCCGTGGATTTCGGGATTTAATTATATTATAGCCACATCTGCTCTGCAGGGTGTAGACCCGGGAATGATTGAGAGCGCACAGATTGACGGGGCAGGCACATTCAAGACATTTTTCAAGGTGGAGCTGCCTCTTATAGCACCTCAGCTAAAAACCTTATTGACATTAGCTCTCATAGGTCAGATACAGGAATATGAAAGATTTTTAATTCTGACAAACGGAGGTCCCAATAATGCGTCGCTTGTGCCGGGGTTACATATGTATAAAATGGCGTTTTCATCAGGAAACAGCCAGTATGGATATTCGTGCGCAATATCGGTAATATTGTTTCTTATTACCCTTGTTTTCAGCCTTATTATAATGAGAAGAAAGAAGGAGAGTTAATGATATTATCAGATAAATTTGTATGTGAGGATAGAGAGCGTTCAACATATTTTAAGCATGTTGCGGCGCCGATATTCAGAAAGAGCTTTACAGTACCTGAACATATAAAACGAGCGGAAATAAGTATATGCGGTATAGGTTTTTATGATTTGTTTGTAAACGGAAGAAAAATAACTAAAGGATATCTTGCTCCGTATATATCCAATCCCGACCATATAACGTATTACGATTTATATGATATAAAGCCGTATTTGCAGAACGGCGAAAATGTAATCGGTATAATGCTCGGAGACGGTTTCGGAAACAGCAAAACATGCGTATGGGATTTTGATAAGAATGTATTTAACGCATCGCCTAAATTGGCATGTTTTGCAGAAATTGAAAGTTTTGATAAAACAGAATACTATGATGCTTCAGATTTTAAGTGTAAAAAAGGAGCAATCACATTTAATGATTTGCGTTCGGGAGTATTTTATGACAGCAGGCTTGAAGAAAAAGGCTGGAATGAAGCAGGTTTTATCGAAGATGATAAATGGCATAGCCCTGTGTTGGCTGACAGACCGAGAGGAAAAGCAAAGATATGCGAGGCTGAACCTATACGGGTCATAAAAGAAATAAAGCCTATAAGAATTTATAAGGGTGAGCTTGCTAAATATACTCCGCGTGAAGATGTATGTCGATGGCTCAAGGGAAAAGAAACACAGGAAAAGCCTCCTGAAAGAACAGGCGGATACATATATGATTTTGGAGAAAACAACGCAGGTATATTCAGATTGAAAATACGTGGAAAAGAAGGTCAGAGAATAGATATACAATGCTGTGAGTATCTTGATGGTGATAATCCTGACTACGGTAATTTTAATTTTTATCCTGACGGATATGTGCAGCGTGATATTTATGTACTGCGCGGCGATGAAGAAGAAATTTTTGAGCCGATGTTTACATATCATGGTTTTCGCTATATTTATATTTCAGGAATAACTGAAGAGCAGGCAACAGGAGAGTTGCTGACGTATCTTGTCATGAGTTCTGATTTAGAGGAAACAGGCGGCTTTGAATGTTCAGATAATATGGCAAATAAGATTTTTGAGATTGCGAGGCGGAGTGACAGGGCGAATTTTTATTATTTCCCTACCGATTGTCCGCACAGAGAAAAGAACGGCTGGACGGGCGATGCGTCAGTGTCCTCGGAGCATATGATTATGACAATGAACACTGAAAAGAGCTGGAGGGAGTGGCTCAATAATATCAGGCTCGCTCAGCATTCTGACGGCAGTATTCCTGGTATTGTACCTACCGATACGTGGGGATATGAATGGGGAAACGGTCCTATATGGGACAGTGTACTGTTTAATTTACCGTATATGCTGTACAAGTATCGGGGCAATATGGATATCGTAAAGGAAAATGCTCATGCTATGATGTCTTATCTGGAATATATATGCAGGCAAAGAGATGAAGAAGGCATTATTGAAATAGGTTTAGGCGACCTCGGACCGGTATGCAGAAATTCCGATGATTATATTGTTCCTTTAGGCTTTACAGACAGTGTTTGTGTCCTTGATACATGCCGAAAAAGCGAAAAGATGTTTCGGGCTGCCGGGCTTAACCATAATGCGGATTTTGCCAAAAATCTCGGAGATGAACTATATTTTGCCGTCAGAAAAAAATACCTTAATACCGACACTATGACAATTAAAAGCAGATGCCAGACAGCGCAGGCGATGGGTATATATTTTGATATTTTCACAGCGGCGGAAAAACAATATGCTTTCGGACAATTGATGAAAATATTAAAGAGTGATAATTATAAGCTAACCTGCGGTCTTCTTGGAACAAGAGTAATATTTCACGTTTTAGCTCGTTTTGGTGAGGTTGAAACGGCATATAAGATGATAACGGATGAGGAGTTCCCTTCCTATGGCTATTATGTAAAGCAGGGCGCGACAACTCTTCCCGAACATTTTGTTTTGGGAGATATGAGCAGAGAAAAGTCATATAATCATCATTTTTTAGGCGATGTGATACAGTGGTTTATCAGATATGTCGGAGGAATAAATGTAAAAAGCAGCAAAAACGTTTTAATCAGACCTATGTTTATTGAAGGGCTTAATTTTGCGAGAGCGTATCATAATTTGCCGAGCGGTAAGGTAAGCGTAGAATGGCAGAGAAATGGTGACAGCATAGAGCTTAAGGTTAAGTGTCCGCCGGAAACAGAATGTGAAATTGAACTGCCTGACGGATACCATTTTGAGGACAATGGTTATAATTACAGTGCTCAAGATATAACAGCAGTCAGAAAAATAAAAAAGATATGATTGGAGGAAGGACGGAAATGAAAAATAAAAAACTAAAAGAGGGAAAAAGCTCACATATACCGGAAATAATACTTATATTCTTTGTGATACTTACTATTGCGCCGATATACATAATGATTGTTACATCTCTGAAAGACCAAAATGAGATAGTTACAAATTTTTGGGGCTTTGCTTCAACACCGCATTGGGAGAACTTTTCTAAAGCATGGAGCGTAATAAGCAAATATGTTGTTAATTCATTTATTATTACCCCTGCTATATGTATCGGCGTTATAGCTGTGTCTGTATTTGCGGGATACGCGTTTGCTAAGCTTGAATTGCCTGCAAAGGAAGTATTATTTACTGTTGTAATGATGTTTCAGATGATTCCTATCGGACTTTTGCTTATACCAATGTATTTGAATGTGCTGTCAATGCATCTTAATGATACTTATTGGGGAGTAATACTACCCGGAATATCAGCAGGGTCAATTGTGGCAACAGTCTTGTCCCGTTCGTTTTTTGAAGGAATTCCTGATTCGATATTTGAGGCGGCAAGGATTGACGGGGCAAACGAAATCAGGATAGTTATGAGAATGGTACTACCGATATCATTACCAATAGTGGGAACAATATTTTTACAGACATTTTTCTCAAAATTTAATGAATTTATGTGGCCGTTTATTGTACTCAGTTCAGATAAGATGCGCACAATTCCGGTTGGACTTAATCAGCTTGCGGGTCAGTATGGATTGGATTACGGCTTGCAGATGGCGGCGTATTGTATTGTAAGTATTCCGTTGATTGCTCTGATTGTATGCACAATGAAAATATACATAGGCGGAGCAACCATGGGTGCGGTAAAAGAATAAACAATATTATAAAGAGGAGGATTTAAAAATGTTAAAAAAAGTAACAGCGGTAGTAATGGCGGCGGCTATGACAATAATCAGTTTGGCAGGCTGCGGTGGTGACGGAGGACAGGGAAAGGCTTCTGATAAGGTGAAAATAAGCTTTTCATTTTGGGAGCCGAGTACAGGCACGGAGATGGAGGACGCATTATCAAAGATTGTTGAAAACTATAAATCTGTGCGCCCCGATGTAGAGGTTGAGTTAATATCTCAGCCAGTAGGCGGATATCAGGAATGGATAAAGACAAGATTTGCGTCAAATCAGGCTCCTACAATTGAAAGCAATCATGCGACAATTATAGGCGAGCAATATAAGCAGGGATTGACAGTTGACCTCAAGGAAGCGCTGGAGGGCGAAAATCCATATGACAAAAAAACATGGAAGGATTGTTTTGTTGACGGAAAGCTTGAACAGGCAACCGATTATACTCAGCCGTGGCACGTGGCTTTGCCTTTGTTTGATTTAGGCGTGGCATATTATTACAATATGGATTTATATGAAAAGCTTAATTTGAAAATTCCTGAAACCTGGAATGAATTTATCCATAATTGTGAGGTTATAGAACAAGACGGAACTAATCCTATTGCATTTATGGCGCAGAAGAAGGACGCAGTTGTATGGTTTATGTGGTACCTGAATACAGGATTGCTCGGCGACGCATTTTTATCGGACAGCGATATAAACATAAATGGTGACTGCGCTATTTCAAATAATGAAATAGCAGCGGCAATCTCGAATGGGAAGATTGATTTGACGAGCGGCAAATACAAGGAATTGCAGGAGCGTTTTTGGGATGAGGTTAAGAATTATGCTAAATACAGCAAGAACGCAACCGGTTTTGACGAGGCGGCTGCAAAATCTCAATTGCTTACAGGTAAAGCGGCTCATCTTATGTCGGGAAGCTGGGATATTCAAACCTTTATGGAAAATGAAGAAAATATGCGTATAGGCGCATTTAAGCTTCCCTTATTCACAAAGGAGAATAGTGAATATGTATGCGGTAATCCTGTTATCGGAGGCGTACAGTCGCTTACAATTACTAAATCGGCAGAAAAAGACCCTGCTGTGAAAGAAGCGGCTATTGATTTCCTTCAGTTTATGTTTTCTAAGGAACAGTATAAGATTTTTGTTGACAGTACAAAGCAAATTCCAACGGTAAAAGAGCTTGATGTAGACCCTATATTTGAAGCGTTCCAAGGCGGCAGTGTTCCTGTTGATAATATTTTGTGTCTTGATTCCGACAAAATGGCACAGACCCCGACAGATGCAGTTATGCAGCTGCTTTCAGGACAAAACTTTGATTATGCCGATATGGAAAAGAAGCTGAATGAAAACTATAAAATGTGGCTTGAAGAATATGAGTCTGACGGAAAGTTCACAAAAGAAAATAATTATGGACTTGACGAATTAGAAATGCGTGGAGGAAAGTATGAAAAGGCTCAGTAAATATATTTTTGCCGTTATTCCGGCGGGAACCAATCTCGGTCGGGAAATCAGATAACAATTATAATTGCTATGCAGGAGGTATACTCATGAATAAAAAAATAAGATTTTTTTGGAAAAAGCTGTTTTTGGTATATATGGTTACCTTCTGTATAGCGATAACCGCAATATTTGTTGTGAGCGCATATTCATATGCGATAAATATTATAAAAGTATCGGGAGATTACGTGAAAAATATAGCCTCGGCTGTCCGTGATAATATGGATATTGAGCTTAATCAATATTCTAATATATTGCACAGTGTAAGCTCAGCGGATATCGAAACAGTTATAAACAATAAATATGAATATGGAAATGAAGAAATATATGCTTATCATCTGGCGCAGCAATTGCAGAATTATTCTGATAAAGTAAGCGGAGTAACCGGAATATGTTTTGTTGATAATGATGGAATGGAAGTTGGAGTAGGGGTTTGGAATGAAGAAAAAATACATCATATTCATAAAGAAGAACTGGATACAATGAATAATCTGGACGGGCAAGAGGTGTGGAATTATTGCGACGGAAGTATTGTTTTAAGCAAAAAATTATATGCCTATTCGTCTGTTATGAAGCCGATAGGTTATATACACATTATGATAAATGAAAATAGGCTGATTGATATATGTTCCCACTCAAAAAAGGACAAAGATATTTTCTTGATTTTAGGAATGTCAGACAATATTGTTTTGAGCAACGAAGACCGTCTTAAGGGAGGAAATACAAAAGAGCTGGGTGTTTCAGATAATAATTTTGCGTATGAAGGCAATAAATATCAGTTGTATTATGAGAAGTCAAATAATTTCAATTTGACATATTGCTATTTAATGAATAAAACTGCAATTAACAACGGAATTTATATGATTATATTAAAATTCTTGTTAATGGCTTTAGGTTTTTCAATTGTTTTGATACTGATTGTAAATAAAATATATAAGCATCATGGCAAGCCTATAAGCGAAATGCTCAGGTGTATGGAGGATGTCCGGCACGGAAATTTGACGAGCAGAGTAGAATATTCAGGAGATGATGAGATTGGACTGCTCGGCGAGGAATTTAACAAAATGATTGAAAAGCTGGATGAGCAGGTAAATCATATTATGCAAATGGAAATTCAGGTTAAGGATGCTCAGCTTATGGCGTATGAAAACCAGACCAATCCGCATTTCTTATATAATACGCTTGACCTTGTGCGTATGATGTCGATAAATAAAGAAAACGACAAAATAGAAAACGTCGTTGTAAGTCTTTCAAGGATATTAAGATATAATCTTTCACAAGAGACAACGGTTGCCTTGGCTGATGAAGTAAGATGTGCGGAAAGCTATTTTGATATATGGTATATGAGGATAGGAGATAAATTCGAGTATGAATTTGATATAGATGACAGTCTTATGAATTGCCATGTTGTTAAATTTATTTTACAGCCTTTAATTGAAAATGCCATAAAGCACGGAATAGAGCCAATGGAGCGAAAGGATGGTTTTATAACAGTTATAGCGCAAAAACATGATAATCGGATTATTATCAATGTAGCAGATAACGGAGTTGGAATAACAAAAGAGAAACTTAAAGAGATTAAAGAAAATATTAAGAATCAGGGTTGCAGTAATAACCATATAGGATTACAAAATTTATATAAGCGTCTGATTTTATTTTACGGAGAAGAAAATGTATTTATGGATATTTTCAGTGAAGCCGACCAATCAACACAAGTTCTGATAGAAATCCCGTATAAGGAGATTTAAAATAAAACTGTAAGCAGAAAAGGAAGAAAATATCATGTATAAACTGATTATAGTTGATGATGAAAAAAATGCGCGTGAAGGAATAAGGCAGCTTTTGAAATGGAAAAACTTTGACATTGAAGTTGTCGATATGTGTTGCAGTGCGTCAGAAGGGATTCAATCAGCAATGAAATATAAGCCGGATATAATAATAACTGATATTAAAATGCAAAATGTTGACGGCTTGACAATGATAGAGGAAATTTTGAAGCACATAAAATGTGAAGTAATTATAATAAGCGGTTATGCGTCATTTGAGTATGCTCAAAGAGCTATAAATATAAGTGTGGCTCAATATTTATTAAAACCTGTTTCAAGGACAGACCTTGAAGTGGCTGTTCTTAAATGTATTATGAATATACAGCATAATACACGAAGCAATTTAGTTGAAAAGATAGGCAAAAATGAATATATGCTTGATATGTTAATTAATGAAGATATTTCGACAGAAGGACTAATAGATTTTAAAGATTATTATCTGTATATAATGAAAAGCAAGGCAGATTTCGTTTCAGATTTTGATGAAAAAATGAAAATTTATGAAAAAGTAAATAAGGGCATAGGTGATGTGTACACCTTGTTTATAAATCGTAAAGAACTTATGCTTATCACAGCAGATAAAATTAAAAGTTTTGATAGTCTGAAAGCAGAACTGTCCAAAGCATTTTGCGTAGGATTTGCATATGGAAACCATAATATGAAATTTTCAGAAGTATATTTCAATGCAAGAACAGCTCTTAATTCCACAATTCGTGAAAAAAATTTTATACAGGAGTATTGCGATACCGTAACACATTATATCAGCGAGTATTATAACGATGTATATAACAATATCATAATGATGCTGGAAAGTAATGATATAGATACGGCAAAGATTGAGATACGACGTAGTTATATGCACTTCAGACAAGAAAAGATAGTTTTTTCGGATATTACTGTATGGACAGAAAAGCTTTTAAGCGGAATACAGGATATTATTAACAAAAACAATCATTTAACACAGTATGTGGAGAATTTAATACAAGAACTTAATGACAAACTGAATAATAAAGATAACTTTAATTTTTCAGTAAGAGATTTACTTGTGGATTTGTGTGATTTTTGCCGTGTAGATGACAAAATAGAATTGAATGGGGAGTCAAAAATAAAGGATATAGTTAAATATGTTGATTCGCATTATTGTAAAAACATTTCATTGAAATTTTTATCCGGACATTTTTATCTGGAACAAAAGTATTTAAGCAAACTATTTAAAAATTATATAGGACAGGGATTTGTAGAATATGTAACTAATAAGCGTATTGAAAAAGCAAAAAAACTGCTTGCAAACACTAATTATACAATTTCAGAAATTGCCGAGCAGGTTGCATACGAGGATGCAAATTACTTTTCGGTAGTGTTCAAGCGAAATGTGGGAATTACCCCGCGAGAATACAGAATGAAATATCAAAAATAAAAAAAGTTTAGGGAGGACGAAAAAATGAAAAAAGTAAAGGATAAGCAGGTACTTGTAGGTGCGGATTTTGCGGGCTTTCCTCTTAAAGAAGTAGTAGCGGAGCATCTTAGAAAAAAAGGATGGACGGTTACTGATATCGGAGTAAAATCAGCGGATGAAAAAGAACCGGAAATGTTTCACCGTATCGGTTTAAAGGTCGGCGCGAAAATTTCAGAAGGCGAATTTGAAAGAGCGCTGATTTTCTGCGGCACTGGAATGGGTATACATATTGCGGCAAGCAAATGTCCGGGCGTTCATGCCGGCGTGGTCGAAAGTGTACCGGCGGCGCTTCGCGCAATTACGGGGAATGGAGTAAATGTGCTTGCAATGGGAGCTTTTTATGTCGCACCGCAGATGGGAAAGGATATAGCGGACGCATTTTTAAATCACAATCTGGGCGACGGATATGAATGGTGGCCGAATTTTTATGAATTTCATAAGCTGGCGATTGACGAGCTTAATGAATTTGATTATGAAAAGTTTAAGGCGAATAATTTTGAAGTGGAGCGTTTGGGGGATTATCCGCTTGAACTGCTTGACAAAGAGGATTAAATATGTTTGAAAAAATATCTTTTATAAAGCCTGATATTCCTTTTGATAAAAACAAATTTTACGCTCCGATGTTCAGAAAAAAGTTTGTTTTATCAGAAACGCTACAATCAGCAAAGCTTAATATATGTGGTCTTGGCTATGCCTATGTGTGGCTGAACGGCAAAAAAATAACTCAGGATTTGTTTACTGCGCCTGTGAGTAATTATTCCAAAACACTTTGGTACAATACATATGACGTTACAAATCTGCTTAATAAGGGAGAAAATATCCTTGCGGTAATCTGCGGCTGCGGATGGTATAACGAGGGGATTGAATCGGCTTGGGATTATGATAAGGCAAAATGGCGTGACAATCCTAAATTCATTATGCGGCTTGACGTTAACGGAAGCACAGCGGTTAAAAGTGATAGTGCATGGAAATGCAGTATAGATTCTCCCGCTACATATAATCAGCTTCGGTGCGGCGAGCATTTTGATTCACGTCTGTATGCTGAGAACTGGACAGAATATAATTTTGACGACAGCAAATGGAGTGCGGCGGCAGAGGATAATACTCCGCCTAAAGGAGCTTTCAGACCTTGCGAATGTGAACCGATAAGGGAATGTGGAGTTTTGCCTGCAAAAGCAATGTATAAGTCGGGAGACGATAAGTATGTTTTTGATATAGGACAAAATATCTCAGGTTACATACGGCTTCATACAAATCAAACCGGCGGTGATAAAATCATTATTAGATATGCGGAGGAAATAAATGAGGATTATTCGCTTCAGCTTAATGATATGGAAAAATACTATCCGTCATCACCGTTTCAGACCGATGAATTTATTTGCTGCGGTAAGGACTTTGTGTGGTCGCCGATATTTGTTTATCATGGTTTTAGGTATATAGAAATAAGCGGAATAAAAAATCCGTCCTTAAATGACGTATCGGGAGTGTTTGTTCATCAGGCTGTAAAAACGAGAACGGGATTTGAGTGTTCTGACGAGAGGATAAACAAGCTTTTTAAAGCGGGACAAAATGCAACGCTGTCAAATCTGTTTTATATGCCTACAGACTGCCCTACGCGTGAAAAGCTCGGCTGGGCAAACGACGCACAGTCGTCGGCTGAGCAGATGCTTATAAATTTTGAAACAGAGCGAGTATTTGAAAAATGGCTTACAGATATTCATGACGCCATGCGTGAGGACGGCGCTCTGCCCGGTATTATTCCGACGGCAGGCTGGGGCTATCATTGGGGTAACGGACCTGTATCGGACGGTGTTTTGTTTGAGATACCGTACAGACTGTATTTACACACGGGAAATAAAAAGCCTCTTACAGACAGCATACCGTATTTTAAAAGATATTTGGACTATCTGGACATGCAAGAGGATAAGGACGGAAACCTTAATTTCGGTCTTGACGACTGGGCGGCTCCCGATAATGATGATAAGGTCGATTCAGTATTTATAAACGCTCTGCTAAAAATAAAGTTTATACGAATATTGCTGCTTGCACAGGAGCTTGACGGTATGAATACAGATGAAATTAAGCTAAAAGAGCAATATGCAGTCAGGCGGGTAAAGGAAAAATACCTGACAAACGGAAGGTGCAGCGTTAATAAGCAGACAGCGGCTGCAATGCTTATATATTTTGATATATACGATGATTTTGAACTGTTGAAAAAACAGTTAAAAGAGCTTGTAGAACAGAAGAATTTTCATCACGACTGCGGAATGGTCGGACTGAGATATTTATACAGGGCTTTGAGCAAGTGCGGTTTGCAGGAATATGCGTATAAGATAATCACTGCCGAGGGATTTCCGTCATATATCAACTGGCTGAATAACGGCGCAACAACATTGTATGAAAGGTGGAATATGACAGAGTCCAAAAACCATCATATGTATTCGCACTTTATGGCATGGCTTATGACAGATATTATAGGAATACAGCCTGACAATACAAACGGTTATAGGATTGATATAAAACCATATTTTGTAAAAGAATTGAGTTATGTTCGCGGTTATTATAGCACTGAATACGGCAGAATTACCGTGGAATGGAAACGGGAAAATGAAGCTGTAAATTTATGTGTTGAGGTTCCTCAAAATGTAAATGCAACTTACAACGGACAAAAACTCCGCACAGGGGAGAATAAATTTATCATTAAGGAGCAGATATAAGTATGTCATTATATGAAAATACCATTAAGATTTACACACAATATGATTATGAGCTTTGCGATATAAGTAATGAAGCAAATATTAAGCTACTGAAATTGAGGCTGGATTTTAAGGAAAAAATAAATCCTGAACCTGTTGTAATTAAATTTTATGTAAAATCCGAGAATGTTTTTGCGCAATGGAGTCCGACTGCCGAATACATAAGGAATATACGATTTGACTGGAGCAAGGCAGAATGTAAATCAAGCGCGGCATTCGGCGCACCTGTGCAGTGCTTATACGGAGCTGATGGTATTAACAGCATGACTTGTGCAATAGCGGACTTTAAAACTCCCGTCTCGATAAAATGTGGGGTGTGCGAGGAAAATGCAGCTATTGAGATGGATATAGAATTTTTCACCTGTATGACGGCTAAGCGAAGCTCGTATGAAACTATTATAAGGCTTGATATGCGGAATATTCGTATTTATGACATAATGCGTGATGTTTCAGGGTGGTGGCGGAAATCAGGTAATTTGCCGGATATGAGCGTTCCGGACATAGCAAAACATCCTATGTATTCCACATGGTACAGTTACCATCAGAACATAGACACAGAAGCGGTTGTTGCCGAATGTAAAAAAGCATATAAGCTCGGTATGCGCGCGGTGATTGTAGACGACGGATGGCAGACGGACAATAGCGAACGCGGATATGCTTATTGTGGTGATTGGAAGCCCGCGATAAAACGAATAGGAGATATGAAAGCCTTTGTAGACGCAGTACATAGTACGGGAATGAAATTTATCCTGTGGTATAGTGTTCCGTTTGTGGGTAAATACTCCGAGGCATGGAATAAATTTAAAGGCAAATTTCTTGACAGCGCCGATAATGATTATTGCGTGCTTGACCCAAGGTATCGTGAGGTACGAGATTACCTGACGGGTATATACGAAAATGCAGTTAGAGAATGGGGAATAGACGGATTTAAGCTTGATTTTATAGATTCCTTGCGTATGACGGAATCTTCAAATGAATACAATTCAGAAATGGATACAGAACAGCTTGAGGATGCAATAGAAAAGTTGCTTGGCGATATATTGAAAAGGTTAAGAGCGATAAAACCTGACATATTGATAGAGTTTCGTCAGAATTATATAGGACCGCTTATGCAGACTTACGGCAATATGCTCAGAGCAAGCGACTGTCCGTATGATGCTTTGACAAACAGAATGAGAACTCTTGATTTGAGGATGATGTCGGGGTGCGGTGTTGTGCATAGCGATATGCTGATGTGGGATATGTCGGGGAGCGCGGAGAATGCGGCAAGGCAAATAACAAACGTATTGTTCAGCGTGCCTCAGATTTCTGTTAAGCTTAATGATATACCGGCTGAACATATGGAGATGCTTAAATTTTATTTAAGCTTCTGCGATAGATACTGTGATGTTCTTTTAGAGGGATCTTTACATGTATATCAGCCCGAAATGCTGTATTCAATGGCATATGCCCAAAAAGGCAATCGTGCTGTTGCGGTTGATTTTTCGGGTGTGGTATGGAATATAGAAAGCGGAATTGATGAAGCAGTATATGTAAATGCCGCGCAAAAAGATGCGCTTTATATCAATGCAGAGAATATAGATGGAACATATGATATTTTGAATTGTAGAGGTAAAATTATTGAAAAAGGTACGCTTTTGAGAAATACATTGAAAAAATTTAATGTGCCTGTAAGCGGAATGATAATAATAAGGAGATGAGTCTATGAATAAGCTGGCGGACAAAATAAAAAACAAGAAACCAGTTACTATTGCTTTTTTTGGCGATAGCGTGACGCAGGGGTGTTTTGAATTGCGTGTGGCTGAGGGAAAAACGTTTGAGCCTGTTTACAGACCATGGGAAGCATATTCAAAAAAGCTTCAGCAGATTTTTGAATATTGTATTAAAGACACATCAGTAAATATACTCAATTACGGAATAAGCGGTGATACAGCGACTATGGGACTGGCTCGCATAGATGAAATGCTTTGTCATAAGCCTGATATGGTTATAGTATGCTTTGGACTTAACGATAGTACGAAGGATATAGACGGAATAAAAGAATATAAAGACTCTTTGGAAAAAATATTTGAAAAGCTTTATGGGATACAAACTATATTTATGACACCCAATATGACTAATAGCCGTGTTTATGAATTTGAAACGAACGCTGAAATGATAGCACTGATGGAAGAAACGGCAAAACGGCAAAATAATGGAGTAATGGATGAATATATGGAATGTGCGCGTCAGATATGCGACAAATATAAAATTATGGTGTGTGATTGCTATAAAATATGGAAAGATATGGAGCAAATCGGCATTGACACAGTAAAACTTTTGTCAAATAAAATAAATCATCCAACTGAAAGTATGCACTGGTTATTTGCTTTTGAGCTGTTTAAAACAATATTAAAAAGTACATAGTAAAATTTTAATAATATATTGCTGATGTCAGAATATACGGCAACTTGTTACCCGAATAAGACCCTCTCTCCCTCTTATTTATACCGTGTATTCTGTGATGAACAATATATTAGTGATGAAACGGATGTATAGAAAATGATAAAAAGATTATGTAGTTTGTATGCCTGTGCTGGCATTGGCAGAAGAAAATTCGTGTATATTCTTTGCACCGCAGAGTATGAACGAGACAAACGAGATTATTGTTCCGGTTTATACGAAAAAGCTAGCGCAGAATAACGATGGACTATGCGGATGTGAATTTCAATTTGCATACAATACGGAGCAATTTACTTTATGTGGAACAGAATTGATAATGAACAGTGGAGAGCAGCTCAAGGGACAAGATATAAAGCTGGGGATATATGCTCGTACTACCTTCCGTGATGAGATTAAAAACCATGTGCTGAGTGTAAAAAAACAAGGGGTAATATTTGATGAAATTGTAAAATATAACGGCGGCATACATATTAAATCGGAAGAGGAGAAAAAGATATCTCTTACGATAATCAATAAACTTCGCCGTCAGCGCTGGGTTACTGTAAAATGGCATTTGATGCCGGAAGAATGGGATGTATCTCCGTGCAGGGAAACGGCAATATTTTTAGATCAGGCGCATGGCGGTTCTGCGATTAACTATGCGGAATTTGTTATACCCCCATACAATGAAGCATGGGCGTAATGATTTCATGTTGGAATTAAAAGCGAATGGAAGTGTCGGCACCATGTTTATACCCATTACATTATTTGAATAAAATTATATATATTAAAACAATACAGGGAAGTGAGCTTGGATAAATTTGAAAGGAGTAATTCATATGAAAAAAGAGTATCAATACAAAACAACGGGAAACTGTAGGGCGGAGTCTGTGGTGCAGGGTAAAGACTGGCGTTTTACCGTACTTACGCCAGCCCTGATAAGAATGGAATATAATGCTGACGGAATTTTTGAGAACAGGGCAACACAGGTGGTTGTTAATCGCGATTTTGACACGCCCGAATTTACGGTTATTGAAAAAGATGGCTCAATCACGATAAAAACCGAGTGTTTAGAGCTTACATACTGCGGCGGAGAGTTTTCCCAAAATAGTTTATCTGCTATTTTGGGAGGCAAAAACGGTACATCATTTCAGCCGTGGCATTTCGGTATGGATGCGGACAATCTTAAAGGAACAGCGCGTACTTTGGACGGTGCAGACGGAGCATGCCCTCTGGAGGACGGAATAATGTCAAGACGCGGCATAGTATCGCTTGACGACAGCCATTCCCTTATATTAACGGATGATGGCTGGATAGAGCCTCGCAATGAAGCGACAGACGTTTATCTTTTTGCGTATAAAACGAACCATCTTGATGCGCTTCGCGATTATTATAAATTAACAGGTAATCCACCAATGATTCCACGATATGCGCTTGGTAACTGGTGGAGCAGATACTATAAGTATACGCAGCAGGAATATGAAAATCTCATGCTGAAATTCAAAGAAAAAGATTTGCCGTTTTCTGTTGCAGTTATTGATATGGATTGGCACACTACAAAAATACCTCCTGAATGCGGCTCAGGCTGGACAGGATTTACATGGGATGATGAACTGTTTCCCGACCATAAAGCATTTTTGGATTTTCTCCATAACGAGGGTATGGAGGTAACATTGAATTTGCATCCCGCAGAGGGAATAGCAAAACATGAAAAGGCATATGAAGCGATAGCTGCACGCATGGGTGTTGATGTTAAAAATGGCGAGCGTGTGGCATTTGATGCAACGAATCCTGACTTTTTAGAAGCATACTTTGAGGAAATATTAAACCCTATGGAGGAAGAAGGAGTATCCTTCTGGTGGATGGACTGGCAGCAGGGAAACACAACGCGCATAAAAGGACTTGACCCGCTGTGGATGCTTAACCATTATCATTATCTTGATATGAAGAAAACAGGCAAACGTGCTATGATTTTTTCAAGATATTCAGGAGCGGGAAGTCACAGATATCCTATCGGTTTTTCCGGTGATACTCTCTGCACTTGGGGCAGTCTTGAATTTCAGCCGTATTTTACGGCAAATGCATCAAATATTGGCTATAACTGGTGGAGTCATGATATAGGCGGTCATATCTACGGTGACAGAAATGATGAGCGTGTAACCAGATGGGTTCAGTTTGGAGTATTTTCTCCAATTATGCGTCTGCATAGCACAAACAATGACTTTCAGTCTAAAGAGGTATGGCTTTATAATAAGGAAGCCGAATCGGCAATGTCGGATTTTCTGCGGCTTCGTCATAGATTGATACCGTATCTTTACACAATGAACTACCGCGCGTATAAGGAAGGTCTGCCGCTTATGCTGCCACTCTATTACTATTCTACGGATGATTTGGCTTATGAATATAATCAAAATGAATACTGGTTTGGTTCGGAAATGATAGTTGCGCCGATTACATCGCCTATGAGCGAGGTAACACTGAGAGGCAGTGTAAACGTATACCTTCCGGACGGAATGTGGTTTGATTTATTCACATCGCATTCATATAAGGGTGGCAGACATATCATGCACAGAAATATTGATACCATTCCGGTGCTTGTAAAGGCAGGCGGAATTATTCCGATGGCAGTAACGGAATCGGTAAATGATATAAGCAATCCAAAAACGCTCAATGTAGTTATTTTTCCCGGCGCGGACAATACCTTTGAAATGTACGAGGACGACGGCTGCACGAATGAATATGAAAACGGAGCTTGTGTTGTCACAAAAATGCAGCTTGAATGGGGCAAAAAATTTACTGTTTCAAAGCCTGACGGAGATGAAAGCCTTTTTGTAAAAGACCGAAGATACATAATGGAATTCAGAAAAATCGAGGATTGTGACATAACAGTAACCGAGGACGGTAAGGAAAAGATATTTAAGAAGCATTATCGTAACGGCAGCATGTTTGTTGAAACAGAAAATGTAAACGGTGAAATAGCTGTACAATTTAATGACGAAGTAAAAATTTCAGGCAATGATTACAAATCTGAAATCTTTGATTTATTGCTGAAAGCGCAGTATAGCTATGATATGAAAGAGAAGATCTACAGACTTTTAGACGAACATAGCATAGAAAAATTCGCTATGGAGATAATGGCAATGGATATAGATGACGATTTACGAAGTGCGCTCTTGGAAATCGCATTTTCGTCATATAGTATGGAGCTAACTATATAAAAATCAAGTGTTTTTTGAAAAAAACATAAAATTTAGTTAGCGTGGTATGAACATTAAAAATATATAAATAATTGTAGATTTTGTGGCACGACAAATAACCCCTCAGTGGAAGGTGAATTACAAAAGGTGATTTTATGGGTTATACCAGAAGTTCCGGATTGAATTGTTGACCAGTGGTTAAGAGATGATAGATAATTCTTAAGAGCTTTCTGATACAATGACCTTGAGCGCATCTGTGACCTTTGACTTCAAAACATTTACGAATACTTTGTATGTCAGCATTTGCAACAGCTTCGGCATCGGTAAAAAAAGAATGTACGGCGATACCTTTCCTCATTATTGGAGCTCGCTTACCGCAAATGTTTATTATGATTATGCGAGGCTTACGAGAAATAATGAGTATATGAAAAAAGCAGAAGCGTCATACAGGGGAACATTAAGTATGTTTAATCCGGACGGAAGCGCCTCCTGCGCGTATGTTTATCCTGTTACGATAAACGGAAAGGACGCAGGGTATTACGACCCATATGCGAATGATCAAGATTGAGCGTTGTATTTTATGCTTCGATATAAAGGTAATATATAATATATAGTAAATAATATACCGCTGATCTCAGAATATACGGATTATTGTGAATACCCCCATAATAAGCCTCTCTCTCCCTCTTATTTATACCGTGTATTCTGTGATGAGCGATATATTGTAACAAAACGGAGGTTATAACAATGATAAAAAAATTATGTATGGCTTTAATTGCGGTGATCATTAGTATGCCGATAACTGCATTGGCGGCAGAAAACTCATGCGTGTTTTTTGCGCCGCAAAGCATGAACGAAGCGAATGAAATAATTGTCCCGATTTACACAAAAAATCTGCCGCAGGATAACGATGGATTATGCGGATGTGAGTTTCAATTTGCATACAATACGGAGCAATTCACACTCAAAACTGATGAAAGCGGCAGACCGCTTTTAGGAACAAATGAAACAATGCTTGTGCAGGATACGGATATTATAGAAGCATCTGTAAACGGTGATATTGTATCGGTAAGCTATGTTGATTTTAGCGGTGAAAACAATGTGGTGCTGCGCGACGGACCGCTGTTCTACTTCACGCTTATTCCGAAAAATCCCGATGCGTTGTGGAACTCAGACGATTATTATCCTCTACGGTTTCTTGCGGGAAGTGTAAATCTAATTACTCTTGACAAAGAGAACTTCAGTCTGTCAGGAATGAGTGCAGAGGGGATAGATACATATGTCGGCGGCTACAATGTGTTCCCCAATTTTGAACCACTTGAAACACAAGATAAGATAGAATTTAAAAAGGATATTTCAGCTGTATACATAAATGGTGAAGAAAGGGAAACAGACGCACCGCCATGTTTAAAAGACGAGCTTATGATACCGATAAGACCGCTTGCCGAAGCTGTCGGAGCGGAGATTTACTGGGACGGCGATGCTAAAACGGTATCTTTGTTTTATCCGTATACAAGCACGTATTTTGATATGAGCAGCGGTAATATTTACGTTAACGCAAAACAGCATACGGATTTACCAAAGGCGGAGCTTGTAAATGACAGAACCTATGTTACATTGTCAACAGTACAGGCGATATTCGGGGACGCACTAAACATAGAAAATAACGGCGATAGTGTATCGTTGGATTTTAATAAAGATAATCAAGAGGAGGAGTAAAAAATGAAAAAAGTATTATCAGGAATTTTAGCCTTAATGCTTGCGGGAGCATTAACCGTACCGGCATTTGCTGAGGCGGGCAGTATTACTGCCGCAGAGGTGACAACAACGGTTGCAAATGAACCGGAAGCAACTGTGGCGCCGGAGTCATTAAAAGAAAGCGCCGCTGACGAGGAAGGAATGCTCCGCATTTCTCAGTCGACGCTTTTGAAAATTAAGCTTAAGCTTGAAGGGGATAATGCGGAAGGCAAAACAATGAGCTTCCTTGCAAATCAAAATCTTGAGGAGGGCGAAGCAATAAGCAAGGAAAAGATACAGTTTATTGACGAAAAAACAATAGGCGATGACGGTACAGTAACCATTCAGTTCCGTCCAAGAGCAAATCAGTCTGTAGGAATTTACAATATGCGTGCTACTACAAAAGGCGCGACAATGTTCAGTAAATTCTATAAGACTGTCGTTGACCAGATACAGCCAAGCCTATCTAGCGCTAGTAATACGCCACAGGGCAAGAACATAGAAATTACGATAAGCGATTATACCGACGTATGGAAAGAAGCAAACAAGCTGTACGAGATTATCGGTGAAACAAACACAGAAATCACTAATTATACTATTACCGCAGTTGATAGCACGGCTACGCTTCAAATCCCGACCGAGACTCTTGGTGAAGGAGTGCATACTTTCCGTTTTGTTCCAAAGACAGCGGGCGGAGCATATAACCCGATTACCTTCAAGGCAACTGTAACGAAAAAGGAAAAAATTACAAGCAGTATCACATCAGAATTTGTGTCAGAGGGAGTTATTCCCGAAGGCTTAAAGGGTACAATCACAGCACCTGAAACTGCAACGGAGGGCAATCCTGTTGAATTTACAGCGACAGCTCCCAACGGATATGACATATCAGGCGTTACATATCAGCCGGAAGGCGGAGAAAGCCAAGCTGTTGCAGAAACAGAGGGTAAATACAGCTTCACAATGCCTGATAAGGCGGTTAAGGTAACTGTAAATATTACACCAATAACATATACGTTGAAATTAGATTTGCAAGACGGTGACGGTTTCACGGAGGACGAAAAAACTATCACAGGTACTGTTGAAGATTTGATTGAATTCCCAGCAAAACAGCCGACGAAGGCAGGCTTTACTTTTGCAAATTGGCGCACACAGCCAAACGGCGAAGGCAGTGTTGTAAAAGATACCTATTTCAATACGGTAGAAAAACTGCTTGATACATTTAAAGACAAGACAGAAATGACAATATATGCGCACTGGATAGAAAATGGTAAATTTACGGTTGAATATATGCCTAACGGTACAAATGTTACAAACAAACCGGAAGACAATACCACGTATGATCAGGTAACAACAGAGCAGATAGCAATTCCGAAGCAAGAGCCTGTGCGTGCAGGATATAACTTTATTGGTTGGAAGGTTAATGAAGATGACACACTGTACAAATATGGAACGAAGCATGATGCATATACAAACATTTCAGCAATTCAAGGTTCTGTGACATTTTATGCGCAGTGGGAGCCTGTAACATATACAATCACTCTGCAAGACAAAGATAATAGCATTAAAATAACCGGCACAATAGAGGGTCTGCCCGAACTTACAACACCTGAAAAAGAAGGATATGAGTTCAAGGGTTGGTATACAGAGGAGAATGGCGGCAAAAAGATAGAGACAATAACACCTGAAAATGTTACAGATTTAAACGGTACAACTCTTTATGCGCACTGGGAGGAAATCCAGACTGACGATTATGAGATTAAGGGAGTTAACACAACGGACAGCACTGTAAATGTAATAAAGCGTACTGAAGGCAGCGCATATCTCATAGTTGCTACATATACAGCTAATGGTCATCTTGTAAAGGCGACAATCAAGGATATATCAGACGTTAAGACAAATGCGGCTGGTGAAAACATAAGCGTTCCGAATGCTTTTGGCGGCGAATATGTAGATATTAAGGTGTTTATGTGGAATAGCCTTTTGGATATGCAGCCAAGGTGTCCTGCATTTCCGTAAATAAATAAATAAAAAACAGTAATTGTGCCTCTGCCGTCTATATTGTATAGAGGCAGAGGTGCTTTTATAAAGATATATCGCTGATCTCAGAATATACGGAAGTTCTTGTTACCCCAATAAGACTCTCTCTCCCTCTTATTATATAAACCCATGTATTCTGCGATGAGCGATATATTAGTGATGTGTATTATTGATTTCAGAATATACGGATTCTATTTGTTACCACTTATGTAAAATATGACACACCATCCCTAAAAAAGATGTGTTAAATACCGTGTATTCTGTGATGAGTAATATAAAGGAGGAGTAGATAAAATGTATATAGGAATAGACTTAGGCGGCACAAACATTGCCGCAGGTGTAGTAGATGAATCGGGAAAGATTATATATAAATCGTCGGTTCCAACCTTGGCTCAAAGACCGATTGAGGAAATAGTCGAGGATATGGCGGATTTGTGTGTTGACATAGTAGACGGTGCAAACTGTTCAATAGCCGATATTAAAGCTGTCGGTATCGGCTGTCCGGGAACGGTTGATAATAAAAGTGGAGTTATTGCTTATTCATGTAATCTTAAAATGAAAAACACTGAATTAAGGGCAATGCTTGAAAAAAGGCTCGGTAAGCGTATCAATTTAGAGAATGACGCAAATGCTGCGGCATTAGGCGAATATGCCGTGAACGGAGATGACACAGACAGCTTTGTTTTAATTACGATCGGAACAGGTGTAGGTGGAGGAGTTATCATAGACGGAAAGCCATACCGAGGCTTTAATTGTGCAGGTGGAGAACTTGGACACATCATAATCAATGCCGAGGGAGAGGAAGAATGCTCCTGCGGAAATAAAGGTTGTTGGGAAGCATACGCATCTGTTACGGCTTTGATACGTCAGACTAAGCGTGCAATGCAGTCTGACATCAGTTCTATGATGCACAAATGGGTACAAGAGAACGGTGAGGTGTCAGGAAGAACCGCCTTTGATTGTGCAAAAATGGGCGATAGGGCAGCTACGGCAGTAGTAGAGCAGTATATCCGATATGTAGGAATGGGATTGATTTCTATACTGAATATTTTTCAACCGAGTAAAATCCTGATTGGCGGCGGCATATCCAAAGAAGGTGATTATCTGCTCAATCCGCTTAGGGAGTATGTCTATGCAGGCGATTATAACAAATACCGAGAGAAAACAAAAATAGAAGCCGCTACGCTATTCAATGATGCCGGAATTATAGGCGCGGCATTAAGTGTGGCACAGTAGCGGTTTAGATACAAAGAGGTTATTGAGGTACAGATGTAAAATCCATAGACAGCTATGGTATTTGAGAGTAATGGATGAGGAAGTATATTTATTCATAATGTTTATGGCTGGCAATTTAAAACTACTAGCCAGATACAATTTAATAAATATCAGATATGAGCTGAGTGTGCTAAAAAAAGAGTTTTAACATACTCAGCTCATTTACCCATTTGTGCGAAAAATGCCAACTTAACAGAAAAACAAGCCAAAAGTGATATATTATGCGACTTATTGACACATAATATATCGCTTTTCTCTTTTTATACATCAAACACACAAAGCAAGCAAAATTTTTTTAATCCCGACTGCAAATTTTCATGCAATGCGGAAGAAAGCCTGTGTTGCTGTGAAATCATATCAAAAACTTGGAGAACAGCCGATAAACAGCATAATGCCTTTGTTTTTTGGGAATTAATCAGTTTTTGGATAGAACATTGGCATTTGGTATATATAAGATACCCGTAGTGATGCAATTCAATTTGAAAATCTAACAAAATTGAATTGGAGGGCATCATTATGTCGAAGAAATATTATTGGAAAATGAATGGACATCTGTATGAGGTTTCAGAGGAGCAATATAAAAAATATAAGAAAGAATATGACAGGAGCAGAACATTGGCGAAGCAGCGGAAAGAAGTGGTTATTCTTTCATTTGATGCATTGGACACGGACGAGTATACGGGAGAAAGTATATTTGCCGATCCCAATACTGATATTGAAACCGAAGTTGTTGGTAATATAATGCGTGAAAAATTAAATCGGGCATTAAATCAGCTTTCTGAAGAAGAAATATTCCTGATAGAACAACTGTACTATCTTAATCAATCGGACGGAGATTGGCGGAAATACTTAAACTATCACAGAATGCAATACATAAGCGTAAACACAAAATCTTAATGCGTCTAAAAGAAATTTTAGAAAAATGGTGAAAAATGGTTGTCAAAAGTTCGAAAAACTCCCTATATATAAAAGTGAGGGGGAAATATAGCCTCTCACTGCACTTTGACAACTGAATACCCAATAACGATCTTTTGTTGGTATTTGGTCTGGATATAAGGAGATGATTGTGGTAGTGTATACTTGAAAAAACAGAAAGGAGAGAATGATATGGCTGACGTAATCGTGATACAGGGCAATCAGGCAGTACAGCAGGAAAAACCGAAGCTTCGTGTATGTGCGTATGCGAGGGTAAGCTCGAAATCATACGAACAGCAATACTCATTCTTCGGACAAGTTCAGCACTACACCAGATTGATAAATGAAAATCCGGAATGGGAATACGTGGATATATATGCAGACGAGGGACTGACAGGCACAAGGAAAGATAAACGTGATGAGTTCAACCGTATGCTTGATGACTGCAGAAAAGGTAAAATTGATAAAATACTCACCAAAGCGGTATCCAGATTTGCAAAAAACATAAGCGAATGTGTAGAAGTCGTAAAGGAACTGAAGTAGCTTGGCGTAACGGTATACTTTGAGGAACAGCAGCTTGATTTGGGCAGACCGAGCGATTTCACTGCAATATGCGTATATGCGACAATAGCGCAGGAAGAATCAATATCAATAGCGCATAATTTAAGAATGGGCTGTGCGGCGCGAATGAAACTCGGAACATATAAGCAGGTCAATGCTCCATATGGATATTACATAGAAAATGATGAGTTCAAAATAAATGAAGAACAGGCACAGGTTGTGCGTGTAATATTCAGGGCATACATAGAGGAAAAAAGTATATATAAAATAGCCGAAGAACTAAATCAGGCAGGAGTACCTAATAAATTTGGCGAATTAGCTTGGACTATGAAAACGATAAGTCGTATTCTGTCAAACGTCAGATACAAAGGGGACGCGTTGTTTCAAAAATCATATACAGACGGATTTCCGTATAAAGCTAAGAAAAACAGAGGGGAAAAGGACAAGTATTATAAATATAACGCAAATGTCCCGATAGTATCAAGAGAGGAATTTGATAAAGCGGAGAGGTTACTTAGTAAACGAGGAAGTTTATACTATTCAGGTAAAAAAACGCAGACACATTCATTCTCACATATGATAATATGCAGAGAATGCGGAAGCATATACAGAAAAAAAGACCGTGTAAACGGTAAATATGCATGGGTATGCAGGCAACATGACTTTGGGATAGATAAATGTGCATCAAAGCCGATAGACGATGCTTGTATAAGAAAAGCATATATACTAATGTATAACAGATTAAAGGAAAATCAGGAATACATTCTGCATCCGATGTTGTCACAGATAGAGACGATACGGACGAGTTCGGCAGAAAAGAATTTAATCAAAGATGTAAATATTCAAATAGCACAGACAACAGAACAGGTTCTGTCAATCAACAGGCTGAAAGCTAAGGGATTGATAGAGCCTGTTTCATATATGGAGGAAAGCAACAGGCTTAACGAGCAGATTATAAAACTGAGGAAACAGAAAAAGAAATTTCAGCAGAAAAATGAGTTTGACAAGGTAATAGACAATACAAGAAAATTGCTTAAAGAATTTGAAATCACAGGAGCCATAGCTGAATTTAACAAGGAACAGTTCAGGCGTGTGGTGCAGAAAATATACGCAGACAGCGATACGCTTACATTCAAGCTCATAAATAACATGGAACTTGACATCAGAATTGAGGAGGTGCTGTAAATTGGGAACAAGGTATGTACCATTCGGGTATGAGATAACATACGGCGCTCTTGCGGTCATTCCGCAGGAGGAACGCTTGGTGAAATCAGCTTTTGAGCTATACATATCGGGAAAATCATTCAAAAGCATTGCCGACAGATTTACAATGACCGGAATTGAATACCGTGAAGGCAAGCCGGATTGGAATAAAAATATGATAAAAAGAATGATTGAAAACGAAAGATATTGCGGAAAAGATGATTACCCTCAGATTATACCGGCAGAATTATTCAAACAGGCTAACGAGCTTAAATCTAAAAAGCAGTTGGATATAGATGAGGAGAAAGCGAGTCTGGATAAATTTATACGTTAAAATACAGTATGCGGTAAATGCGGAAGCAGAATACATAGAAATAAGCATGGCAGATATGCAAATGCCTATGTCATAATTGATTGTGCCAATGACCAATGCGGAGCATTAAAGCACTTATGGCAGATTTAAAGCGCGTTTATGCAGCTGTTGATGAAGATACAGCGTTACAAGAATTAGAGCGATTCGATGAAATATGGGGAGGAAAATACCCGAAACTTGCTGATAACTGGCGCGATAAATGGGTTCATTTATCCACATATTTCAAGTATCCTCAAGCAGTTCGTACACTTATCTATACCACCAATACGATAGAAGGATTCAATCGCCAGCTCCGAAAAGTGACTAAAAACAAGGGGGTTTTTCCTACAGATGATAGCTTGTTTAAGATGCTGTACCTTGCAATGATGGACATCACGAAAAAATGGACAGGTCGCCGTCGTGATTGGGGCGAGATTCATTCTCAGTTGGAGATATTCTTCGCTGATAGAATCAGCTATTGACAAGTGCTGATTTTTCTGATAACGTAAAAGCGGACGGAATTTAATTCCGTCCACTTAAATAAATTTTTCTGCACTATTTTGTATTTACACAAAACTTGAAGAATGCTCAAATATTCCGCACCCCCATACTCTAATAAAAATATAAGCATGATGGTGGCGGATATTCTGCTTTTAATACCATTATAAAACTATTGATTTTGACGAGTATACGTTTGGAGAGAGATCATATTTGTCGAGAAAACATTCTCTTTTGCCAATAATCATTGGCTTTTATCAACTCTGTAAACATCTCAAGCAGTACTCGTAAGATAGCTATTTATGATATTTTTGTTTAACTTAAAAAACCTTGATTGTTTATATTTATTTTACTATATGTTTTCAGAAAAATCAATACAAATATATTTTTGCTTAGATAATATTACTTAACCAACTCACTTTGTTTAAGTGGAAAGTTACTGAACAAATAAACGTTACATTCATTTCTAAGTAATCTTGCACGACCAACGCATTGTTCGAGTTCGCTTTCAATTAGCCAAAATTGTATGTGTCGAAGAAGTTCATTTTCATACGTAGAAAACCAAAACTTAAATCCGTTATGCTCGACCGGTCTAAAATGTAATGCACCGTCTGTCTTGCCACCCATATAATATGCCATAAATTTATAAACACATTCGTTCATATGCGGAGTTCCTACTACTGCAAGGTTTTCTCCTGCAAGAAAATCACATCCCTCAGAGTTCCCAAAGTGAATATCTAAATCAGATGAATATTTTTTGAATGTAATTGTTTTTACATCTCCTATTTTACTACGAATCTTGTCCCATAAATTATCGTTAGTATCAATATATTTACGACTGTAAGAACCATCATAGTATTGCTTTAGAGAACCAAGATATTTAGCTTGTCTACATTCATAAGCTTTTACATTATCACTTCCAAAGTAATGTTTATATATGAATGTATCTGCTGTTGCAGATAGCACAATATATTTCATTTTCTTTAATTTAGGTGTTTTATAGAAAACAAGTTTTTCGCCATCGGAATAGAATTTTTTTGCTTTTAATAATGCATTCATGTCAAAATCAGTGCTAATGTTTTTTGAAGTTTTGACTTTGTCTACTTTAAAAAATTCTTTGTCTTCAGACTTATACAAAATTGAAGTTAACTTAGAATGTACTTTTTTCGGAAGTGGATTTTCTAATAAATCCTCAATATCGGAAAGCGGTATTGTTTCTTGGTTTGATATAATAGTCTTTAAAATATCTTCATCAATTATTACTTGATACTGTTTAAGCCAATTCTTATCAGAAAGTAAAATTCTATGATGAGTAGTTATGATATTACCTGTATAATCGTTTAATTCCTTTTTATCTGCTATAAATTTTTCTAATGCGGGTATATGCTGTTTTTTCAATATGCTTGATATGTACGGATATACTTTGCTATGTTGACCACATCTATAAAATTTACTAATAGCAGAGTATATCTCTTTAGGAATATCATTCCTTATATCTTCAATAGAAGGTGTCATTCGTGCATCAATCCCTTCTTCAATACATCTTCTGTAAACATCTCGTTTTAAGATATTTGTAGGAACAGCAATGATACACGGTTTATCAGATTTTGATAAGTAGTTTATATAAATTTGCGTTTTTCCTATGGCAGTTTGTGCCCTTATGAGATGTATTCGATTATCATCAGAATTAATGGCTTTACAAAAAGAATTTTCCAAATCGGCATATACTTCGTCAACTGCAGAATATTCAATGTTTTCAGTACGTAATATCTCAGACCTCTTAATTTTAGTAGTGGTCAGCATATTAGTATTGTGAGAACATGATTCTGCATATGGACAAAAATGTTCACATTGCATAGGTGCATATTGGTGTTTTTTCATATATCGCAAATAGAAATCCCAATCACGTTTATATGTGATATATTTGGAATTTGAAATTGCTTTTTTAAATACTTTAGCACCTGTTTCGACATTTATAAGATTCAATGCTATGCCGAATAGTTCTTTGTAATAGAGCCATTTGCTATCAGCGATAAACTCATGATATAATTGACAACTACTATCAAGTTTTGATAATGTGTCTTTTCTGTACAAATTATGATTTGGTAATTTCTCGCCATTTCCGGTTATATATATAACCGGACTTGGCGAAATTTTACCGTAAAATTTTTGTAAGTTTTCTCGGAAATGAGTCTTTCCATAAGCATCTTTCATGTACAACTCAAAATTCATTTCAAGTGTAAGAATATTTACTTTCAAATTATTTTCATTGTAATAAAATAGATTCTTACCGCCGAAAAACATTCTTGATATATCTTTGCATGAAGTATCACACCCATTGAATATTGTCATCAGCATGTTTATAACTTTATCAAAAATATTTTTATCATATATGACTTTTTCAAGCATAAATACAATTCTGAATTTGCTTTTGTTGATACTTGAAAATGTTTCGTATGCAAAAAGTATCGGTATCATGTATTTTTCTGATTTTGTTTTCACTTCATCAAATGAAATGCCTCCGTCAAAGTCAAGTGCGACTAATTGGATTTCTCTAAATGTATCTTTTGATCGTTTTTCATTAAATATTGCAGGACACCAAGTGTGACCTCTGTTGCCTATAAGATCGGCAATTTTATAAACATTTTTTGTAGAATAGATATTGTTTGTAATTCTTCTACTTATCATTCCTATATCTTTACCTGATGGCTTTTTAGTATATTGTATTGTATCTAATAATATTTTCATTGTGATTTCTCCTTTAATTGATTTTGTATAGTTAATAAAAATGAGAGCGACTTTTGTCGCTCCGATTAATTTGTTTTTAAGTATGTGATTAAATCATCTTTGGTTATCCGCCATTGCTTTTTACCTATTTTAATAGCACGGATAGTACCACTGTGAATCAGCTCATACATTAGATTTTTTGTAATATCGAGAATTTCCATAACTTCGTTTGTGTTTAGTACATCAGGATATTCTTCAAGCATAAAATCAATCTCCCTTCTGAGTTTATTATAGATATGTTATGGCATTTTAAAATTTTATTTGGTTGTTTGGGATTTATAAATATATAGTATATATGTGAATAGTCACAGACTAAATAACTTAAAAAGGAGGATTGAGATGTTTAATGGGAAAAGATTTGTTACAAGCGGGATTGCGGAGAAAGTACCGTTGGAATTACAAATGATAATGTGGGATATGATTGGCACCATGGACGAGCCAAAGGACTATTTACAAGTATTTGACTTATCGGAGGAAAACGGAAAACAGAAGATTGTTCATTCACAAGAACAACCGGAATACAAGAAGGAGTATCTGTTTGAAACAGGTACTCCTTTTTTGTGTGCAAAGATTTTTGTCATAGACGATGTGACACATTCAACAATGCTATTTAATTACGAATATTAACGGAGGAAAAGAAAATGAGTGAAGAAAATAAAAATGTACGATGTGATTTATGCGGAGAAGAAGTAAGCTCACAAAATGCAATAAGATTTGACGGAACGATATTATGTGCCGACTGTTTTAATCAACGAGTGACGGAGTGCAGCCATTGCGGCAGAAGTATATGGCGTGACGATTCGAGGAACGGCGAGTATTGTCAAGATTGCTACGACAATCTATACGAAACTTGTACCGAATGTGGTGATGACGTTTGCCGAGATGATGTATGTTATCACAATGATGAACCGTACTGTCAAAACTGTTATGACGAAATAAATGATTCTATAATACATGACTACTATTACAAACCGGATCCGATATTTTACGGTAAAGGGCAACCGCATTACGGCATAGAGCTTGAAATAGATGAAGGCGGTGAATATGACGATAATGCCGAGAGAATTTTGAATATAGGTAATAAAATAAATGAGCATGTTTATTGCAAACATGACGGCTCACTTGATGATGGTTTTGAAATTGTAAGTCACCCTGCGACTTTGGAATATCATACAAATACAATACCTTGGAAAAAGATTTTAGACAAAGCACTTGAAATGGGATATTACAGTCATAACAGCGGTACATGTGGATTGCATGTGCATATAAACAGAGCGGCACTCGGCGAAAGCGTGAAGGAGCAAGAAAACACTATTGCAAGGATTGTGTACTTCTTTGAGAAGTTTTGGGATAAAATATTGAGATTTTCTCGTCGTACCGAAACTCAAGCGGACAGATGGGCGTCAAGATACGGTTGCAGTATGGACAATCCTAAAGAAAGTTTAAAAGGTGCGAAAACATCCGGACTTGGTAGATACACAGCGGTTAATCTTACAAATACATTTACTGTTGAACTACGAATATTCAGAGGTACGTTAAGGTACAAAACCTTTATGGCTACGTTGCAGTTTGTGGATTTACTTTGTGAAATGGCGATAAATCTGGCTGACGAAGAATTTCAGACAATGACATGGAAAGAGTTTGCAAAAACAGTATCAGCAGATAAAGCGGAATTAAAGGAATACTTGAAGATAAGAGGATTGGAGGAATAAGATATGTGTGGATTGTATGGTGTGTTGTCATACGGAAATAAGGTAAAAGACATGGCAGAAATAACGGAAGCGCTTGCAGTTGAAAGTGCGGTAAGGGGTACAGACGCAACGGGAATTGCATATAACAAGAACGGTAAAATGACGGTATTCAAGAAAAGTAAAAGCGCATATGAAATGAGTTTTAGTGTCCCTAAAAACACAGTCGCAGTAATGGGACATACTCGTCATGCTACACAAGGGACACTAAATTTTAACGGTAATAACCACCCGTTTAAAGGTATGTGTGGCGACGTAGAATTTGCACTTGCACATAACGGTATAATCTGTAATGACAAAAAGTTAAGACGTGAACTAAGATTGCCGTCCACAATTATTGATACTGACAGTTACATAGCAGTGCAGTTGATTGAATCGCAAAAGAAACTTGATTTTAAGAGCCTTAAATATATGGCTGAAAAGGTTGATGGTAGTTTTTCATTTTCGGTGCTTGATTCAAATGATAATCTTTACATAGTCAAAGGCGACAGTCCAATATCAATATTGCATTTCAAGAAAAGACAAGTATATGTGTATGCGTCAACAATATCGATACTTTGGAAAGCACTTGTTGATACGGAGTTGTTTCACGACTTGAAACGTGGAGATTATGAAGATATTGAAATACAAGACGGCGAAATACTTAAAATATCGAATAAAGGTAAGATACAGAAAACTAAGTTTGATTTTGACGAATACGGAAGCTACGGTTACGATTGGCGAAAAGGATTTGAATATTCAAATACCAACGAGTATGTAGACGACATAAAAAGCGTCGCACAGTATTATGGGTATGACAGCGATGAAATCGACTGTTTGCTAAATAACGGCTTTACGCCGGAGGAGGTGGAGGAAATGTTGTACGCAGATGATTTCTTGGAAGTGTAACACCAAACAACAAGTATATTGAACAGCTGCTTTTCGGCTTGGTCGAAATATGTATAACAACGCTGCTCAATTACTACAACGACAAAAGAAATGAAAGGTAGAGCAATCTACCTTTCAATTTTTTTTGATATAATCAGAGTGTAGTGTATTTGACGAAAAGAAGGAGATGATTATGATTTTAATAGGATATGCGAGAGTATCAACGATAAATCAGAATGAGGACAGGCAAATACAGGAGCTGATTAAGTATGGAGTGGAGGAAAAGAGTATTTACATAGATAAGCAGAGTGGTAAGGATTTTCATAGACCGTCGTATATGAAAATGCTGAAACGGCTGAAAAAAGGTGATGTACTTGTGGTGAAAAGTATCGACCGACTTGGCAGAAATTACAGAGAAATTCAAGAGGAGTGGCGAATTATAACACATAAAAGGAATGCGGATATAGTTGTGCTTGATATGCCATTGCTTGACACAACCCGAAGTAAGGACTTGCTCGGTACATTCATAGCTGATTTGGTGTTGCAGCTGCTGTCGTTCGTGGCGGAAAATGAGAGAATGAATATACGTCAAAGGCAAGCCGAAGGCATTGCCGCCGCAAAAAAGAGAGGTGTAAAATTCGGCAGACCGCCAATTCCGAAACCAGATAATTTTGATGAAATGTATAAGTTGTGGAAAGACAAAAAAATATCAGCCCAAGCTGCGGCTGATAAATGCGGTATCTCTATTTGGGCATTTTACAGATTTACAAATGTAATCAATACAAATTAAGTGTATTAAAAATGATAACAAACAATGCAGTATGGACAACGAAAAATGTTGAAGAATGATTGTAGGTGTGGTAAAATAATAATTAAATAAAATCCATAAAAAGCAATATTTCGTGGATTTATCCATGAAAATTGCGGTTTTATGGAATATAAATAGAGAAAGGAATTTTATTATGCCTGCGGGAAAATGCATTGACAAAAATATAAAAAGATTTTATAAGCGTCTCAAAAAAGTCAAATTGAAAAATAAAAGAAAAATTGATAATGTATATAGTTACACTGAATATCTTGTTGATGGCTATATAGAGGACTACAAGAAATTAATTGATGAAATTTGTGAAGTTACGCATAGTGAAAAAGATAAGTTAAAATATATGATATTTAAAGATGTGTTGTATCATATTTATGAAAATATATATTTTTTAGATGTAAGATATAACGTTGACGATGATATAAAAACTTTAAAGCATAATAAAAAAATAGGAGAAGAACAGGAAGAGTTTGACATAATACCATTAAGGGATTATTTAAAATCTAAAAGATATGATAATAAACAAAAAAGACGTTTCAGAGATAGAAAAAATAAATCAAATGATCCTATAAAGTATAAGAGTCGTAATATTTATAGTATATCGAAAGCATGTAAAGTTTATACAGATTACTGTTTTGTTTTAAATGAATTAGATGAAAAACAATATTTGTGTAAACCATATTTAGATATTATTGATTTCTTTTATGAAGATAAAATAACTAAAACAAATGTAAAAAGTAAACTTAGAGATTATGTTATTTGGGATATAGAGAAAGTATGGCTCCCTACAATTAATGACTTCTATAAAACTATAAAGGAAGGAAAAAATAATCTTTTTGAATTTCAACTATTAGAAAAACTGTTTAAATTCAGAACTTTTTTACATATATACTATAACTTTTTAAATGATAAAAATGCTGAGGATATGATTTGTTGTATTCAACCGTTTACATATTTTGGATATAGTGTGTGTATGGATTTTATTTTAAAAAATTATAATATTTTAGAAAGTTATGAATTGGAGGACGATTGTGCAGACATCATGTTTTTTATTATATCTGATATAACAGAACACGTTTTAGCGAGAATTGTGCAAAACATTTGGAGCTTAAAAACTAATAATGAGAAGAAAAATCGCATTAGAACATATAGAAAGGGATTGGTTGACAAAATCAAAAATAATATCAAAAATAAAGAGAAAAATAGAGATGAAGATGATGAAATAATTAATGACGAGTATCATGCTATAGAATGCTTTTTTAGTGAGATTAAAAGCTTTTTTGATTATGATTATGTACCTGAAAAATTTTCTAATAAGGATTTTGAGATGTATAAAGAAATTTTGTTTAATGATAGATTTAGACAATATCTCCAAAGAAAGTCTTTATTTGAGTATGAAGACGAGATTCTTAGAGGCGAAGGTATGATAGAAGCGTTTTATAATTCAATAAATGTTCTAAACTCTATCGATGAAATTGACGATGAAACGGAAGATGATAGTATAATAAAACTTTTTACTGATAATAGGGAACGTGTATATGATTTTGGCTTTTCGGACTTATTATATTTAATTACTGAACAAGAATATGAAGATTATTATGTATATTATGATGACGAAGATGATGACGAAGATGATGACGAAGATGATGACGAAGATGATGACGAAGATTATGATGAGGAAGAGGATTAATATTGTTTTGAAAAATCATAGAAAATACGTTTAAAGTTTTTTTATATTACAAAAAATACGATTTTTTATAAAATATACTCTGTAAAGAAAGCAAGGAATTTCCTTGCTTTTTTGACGTTTAAAAAGATTTTTGACGTTTTTATATTTAAAAAATTTGAATTAAAAAATCGTCGCTCTGATTTTACATATGCACGAACTTGATGTATATTGTTGATGATCCGGCGGAGGGTAGTTATTCAAATGGAACAGCAAAGTTGTGCTCGAGACTTTTTGCTGATTCGCAGCTATAAGGAGGTTACATGAATTTTTTAGATGATGAATACAACACGGATGTACAAAAAGAATTAGAACCCGAAAATTCCAAAAGAAAGGTGATCGAAAATGTTGACGGAAATCTTGGTCTAATAAAATTGGCGGCTCTAGATAAGCTTCCGGATTACTCGGAGGATGATTGGGACGACTGGGACGATGACTACTACTATGAGAAGGACACTAAAAAGAAAAAGAGGAAAAAGAAAAAGAAGAAGAAGGAAAGAAAACTAAAAAAGGCTATTGCAACAATCGAAAAAAATGAGCTACTAATTGAACAATTGCAAGAGCTGGTAAAAAAATCCAATATGTACATCGCTTATTTGGATGGTAAGGTAACCGGTTTAACAGACTTAACAACCAAGCTTTGCAGCAATTCTATGAATGATATTATTCATTTAGATTCAGACGGTGAAAAGGAGCTGAAGTGGTGATGGATTATATCGATAAAAGAGACGATGTTGAGCAATGCGGCGTTGATGAAAATAATATTTATTGGCGAGATGGCAAAGGTCGGTTAACACACATAGCCAATTTTACTTTTAAACTTGATAAGGTTGCAGAGGTGGAATCGCAATTTAAATACCACGTCAGATTTTTTGCCAGTATATCAGATTCTGTGCAGGAAGTTCATTCAAGTTTTTATTCTTTTGAAGAATTTTCAGAACTTGATTTCTTTGCGATTGACAGACATCTTGTGTTAGCTATGGGTAATCGTTCGAGAAAATGTTTATGTCATTTTTTTCAACAGCAAGCATCTTTACTGGAAGATTCTGATTTGATATATGTAAGTAAGCTTGGGGAATTTTGCGTTGCAGGGGTACCGTATTATGCAATGGGTAGCGAAGTGCTGCCCATTGCAAATAATACCAAATGTATTATAGATACATCACTTCAGAGGCAGTTCAAATTGGATTATGACAAATCACTTAGTGAAAAAGAAGCTTTTGCAGGTATGCTAAGATTCTTTGACATAAATCGACGAAAAACCGATATTATTATGGTTGATAGTGTTGTCGGACATATTAAGAGTTTTTTAGATGCAAGCGGAGTGTATACTAATTATATTTTATTTATTGCCGGTGAAACACAAACCAAAAAGACAACAACGGTACAGTTTGCGACCAGTATATATAATAGAGCCAAAGGACTAAAATTTAATACTGTGCGTACAGACACTTCATTACCATATGCCGAAAAGATGGGTGAGGAATTTCGTGATACAGTTATCGTTTACGACGATATATTTAAGGATTCAAAACGCCTGAGTGAAAATGATGCTCATGCACAAGGCATTATTCGTGAAGTTGCAGATGAATCAGCAAGAAATACAATCCGAGGAGGAAAAGAAATAAATGCACATTTTGCTATGACTTCAGAAATCTGGTTGGAAAATATCAGCGATTTGGGAAGGGTGTGGTTAGTTCATTTCAATACCTCTGTGGATGAAGAAAGGCTTGCTGTGTGTCAAACACAACCATTGGTTATTTCATCATTTATCAGATATTTTGTTTCATGGTTATATAATCATTATAAACTATATTCGGATGAATTTCAAGCGGAGATGAGTAATTATAGAAGAAATCGCTCAAAAAACAAAAGTAGGTATAGGCGACTTGATAATATTGAATTCACTTTGACGATTGTATTTGATTTGATTTTAACATATGGCTGTGAAATTAATGCAATTTCTGAGGAAATGTGTAAATCGAGAATGAAAAATTTTAGAGAGGATTTGGATAAAAGCAAGAGAGTGCAACAGATGGTGATGGAGAAACTTGCTAATGAAGAACAGTCAAAATCAATAAATTTTGCAAAGGCACTGGTATATTGCATAGAAAACAAGATTTTTGATTTTGATGAGAGAACAGAGCAGTATTTCGTACATACCGTGCATGGAATTAAATGTATTTATATCAGAACGGAATATCTTACAGATGTACTGAATGTTCAATTTAATCAACATAATAGTCCCAAGTTCTATACAAAATATTTTGCCAACAAAAACTTGTTGTATCGTAATTCAACATCTAATGTTGTGAAATATGACGGTCTTTGCTATATGGCAATAAGAATAGACCGCCTTAAACTTGAGGCATGTTGTGATGATTACAAAATTGAACGTTTATTTAGATAGGAGGATAATAAAATGGAAGAAACGAAGAAATTACCGCAAATGATGACAGTCAGACAAATTGCCAAAACTGGTTTATTGCCAGAGAATGCTATACGAGTAATGCTTAAAAACGGTCAGATTAAGGCTGTTTACTCAGGTAGAAAAGCATTGATTAATTTTGATAATTTATGTGAATATCTAAAGACATTGACAGTTGTAGGTTGAGGAGGTACAAATGAAGAGTGATAATAAAACAATAGCTCCCGGAATAAGGAAACGAGGAAATACATATGAGTTGAATGTATCAGCCGGTTATGACGGAGAAGGAAGGCACATAAGAAAGTATACAACATTTACAGCTCCTGAAGGAATCAGCGATAGCAAAGCCGATAAATTAGCCTTAGAAGCATATATTGAATTTTCGAGGAAGGTAAAAGGAAACAAAACATTAGCTGAGAATATGAAATTCAATCAGTTGTGCGAAGTTTATTTTGCGGAGTATGCTCCAAATAAATTAAAGAAGGTGACTGCGGAACATTACAAGTCAAATGTTAAAAATCATATTATGCCGGTATTTGGAAACAGAAAGTTAAAGGATATAACAACATCGGATATATCGGAATTTTTAACAGGGCTTGAGTGCAAACCCGCAACCGCCAAAAAAATAAAAATAGTATTTCACAGCATATTGAAGTATGCGGTGAAACAAAAATACATAGTTGAAAATCCATGTTCAGGTGCTATTTGGAAAGAAAACACAGAAGTTGAATACGGAAAAATAGAAAATGTATTGGATTTAAAACAGGCACAGACATTAATGAGTTTACTTGAAGAATATAGTTGTTTCAATACAATTATCAAATTGCTATTGCTTACGGGTATGCGTTCGGGTGAATGTTTAGGCTTAAGATGGTCATCAATAGATTTTGATAAAGGGACTATATTTATAGACAGAACTCTATCCTATGCAGAAAATACATGGTACTTATCAACTCCAAAAACATCACGAAGTGTAAGAACTATATCGATAGATAGCACAGCAATCGAAATGTTGAAAAAGCATAGGGAAGAGCAGGATAAACAAAAAGAAATAGTAGGAACAGCATGGCAACATCCGGATATGGTTTTTACATCTTGTACAGGGCATTGGTATGACAGAAGTTTGTTAAATAAACAATTTAAAAGATTTATAGAAAATCACAAACAAGAGTTAGAACTTAATCACAAATTTACAATACACGGTTTGAGACATACAAACGCAGCTGTTTTATTATATGCCGGAGAAGATATTGAAAATATATCTGCACATTTAGGACATGCAAGTTCAGATATTACATCAAGAGTATATGCTCATATGTATGCAGAAGTTAAAATTCGTATGGCTAAGACTGTTTCGGGAGCTTTATTTGAAAAAAATAAAACGTTGTAACTTATAAGTTTGATACATTTATAGGCCTATGTAATAGATTATATTAAATAAGTAAAAAGGAGTTTACTCTCTTAAAATATAACACATTAGTATTCGTGGGAAAAAGAACTTAGTGGTTAAGAGAGTGACTCCTAAATGAGTATAGCATATAAGTCAAAAATACAATTTTTAATTATTGGATTTATTTTATTAATATTATGTGATATAATGTTAATAAATAGATGTACATTATATCTATAATATTTTATGATGGTGTTATGGAAGATTTTGAAGATACTTAATTATTAAAAAATAATATTAGAAAATTTGTTTATGCAGAGTAAAATTATGAGATGATAGATAATAGTAGTTATAGTATTTGTTATTATGATGAGAGCTATGTACCACCAAGACAAAAATATAAAACGTGATTTTTTTGAGAGTCAACATAAAAGCGAAACAAGAAAGCCCTTTAATTACACTAAAAAGAGAAATATGATAATTTGTAATTTTTTTTAATAGAAACAATAATATTCGACGAGTATTTTAGGCTAATTTACGATACAATCTTGAATTAACATTGACAATGATGCGTGATTGATATATAATACAATTGGATTAAAATATGAGAGGAGAATATCAATGACATATATAAATCGTGACCTAGAGGAAAAAATTAAATCTGCTTCTAAAGAATATGCTTGTATTTTGATAACAGGTGCAAGGCAAGTGGGTAAATCCACTGTACTAAAGAAATTAATGGATGATAATCGTGAAGAGGTTTTGTTGGATGATATAGAAGAAAGAAAATTAGCATCAAAGGATCCGGCACTTTTTTTGCAAATGCACTCATTACCAATTTTGATAGATGAAGTTCAATATGCACCTGAACTATTTTCTTATATAAAAATGGCAATAGATAAAGGTGCTGCTCCCGGTTCATTTTGGCTCACAGGTTCTCAACCATTTAAGCTCATGGAACTTGCGCAAGAATCTCTGGCTGGAAGAATTGCTATTATTCACATGCCTTCACTTTCACAACATGAAATCTATGGGAATGATAAAACCGAACCATTTTCTATTGATTTAGATAAATTAAAGAAACGTAGTAAAATAAATAAGCCGGCTGATCTTAATGAAATATACAGACGTATATGGAGTGGCTCTTTGCCTGGACATATAAGTGGAAAATACACAGACAGAGATCTGTTTTATAGCAGTTATCTTCAAACTTATATAGAGAGAGACGTAAAAGAGATTGCTGATATTGATGATACAATGATATTTAGCGATTTTATTCGTTCTGCTGCTTGTAGAGCAGGTCAAATGCTCAATGTGTCAGATATTGCTAGAGATGTTGGGATTTCTAACGATACGGCAAAGCGTTGGCTAAAGATTCTTGAAAAATCTGATATTGTATTTTTTTTACGTCCTTATTCAAATAACTTGCTAAAGAGAACGATAAAAACTCCTAAAATGTATTTCTTTGACACCGGACTTGTTGCATATCTTACAAGATATTCGTCCCCGGAGATTTTAGCAAACGGTGCAATTAATGGTGCAATACTTGAAAATTACGTTGTGTCTGAGATTATCAAAACGTATCACAACAATGCAAAAGAATGCCTTATATGGTATTACCGTGATACAAATAGTAATGAAATTGACCTTGTAATTGAAAGTGACGGTATGCTTCATCCTATTGAAATAAAAAGAACTGCCAGTCCCGGAACCGAACTTATAAAACCGTTTAAATTATTAGATAAAGCATCTATTCCAAGAGGTAAAGGTGCAATTATTTGTATGAAAGAAACTCTTTCCGCAGTTGATAGCGACAATTATATTGTACCTATTTGGATGATTTAATTTACGTTGTATTTAGAAGAAACAAAATCGAGGTGATATCATGAATCTGGTTGAAAAAATATGCTAAGAGCAAGAATTATACAAATTACTCTTGTTTAAAATGATATATTACTGATTACCACAATTATTTGTGGCAAAATTGCGGTAAAAGACAAAAAATAAATCCCACAATCGGCATGATTGTGGGATTTGTTTGATAAAAAACTTATCTCTTTGAGAACTGTGGAGCGCGACGAGCGGCTTTTAGACCGTACTTCTTTCTTTCCTTCATTCTTGAGTCTCTTGTAAGGAAGCCTGCTGACTTAAGGTCTGCTCTGTAAGCTTCTGTATCAACTTCAAGAAGTGCTCTTGAGATACCGTGACGGATTGCACCGGCTTGACCTGTGAAACCACCGCCTTCAACTTTTGCGATTACATCGAACTTATCTGTTGTCTTTGTAAGTTCAAGTGGCTGACGAACGATAAGCTTTAGTGTATCAAGACCAAAGTATTCATCGATTGTTCTGCCGTTTATTGTGATTTTTCCGTTGCCCGGAACAAGACGAACTCTTGCAACAGAAGATTTTCTTCTACCTGTACCGTAGTATTGTTCTTTAGCCATTTATATTGTCCTCCTTACTTTATTTCGCCTGTCCAAGCGATTGGATTTTGTGCTTGATGATCATGTTCTGTACCCTTGTAAACACGAAGTCTTGTAAGAGCTTTTCTTCCGATTGTGTTGTTTGGAAGCATACCGTTTACAGCGTACATAACAGCCTTTTCAGGTTCTTCTGCCATAAGCTTGTTGTAGTGGATTTCCTTAATTCCGCCTACCCAGCCTGTGTGGTAGTAACGAACCTTTTGGTTAAGCTTATTACCTGTAAGGATAATCTTATCAGCATTGATAACGATAACGTGGTCACCGCAATCTACGTTTGGTGTAAATGTAGGTAAGTGCTTACCTCTTAAAATGCTTGCAACTGTTGCAGCAACACGACCAAGTGGCTTGTCAGCTGCATCAACAACATACCACTTTCTTTCTACGTCTTGTGGCTTTTGCAAATAGCTTGAATTCATAGTTGTGTCCTCCTATACTTAATCTATTCATGTTAAAGCTTACTTCTTTAACTCACAACGGCTATTTTACTATGTTTTTTGCTCATTGTCAACACTTTTTGAAAAATTTTTAATAAATCAAATAACAATCTCTTATTTTCTCTTTATTTCTCATTAATACTCTTTAAATCACAACTTTCATTTTAAAAATTGCTGTATTATTTTGTTCACTTGACTAATAATATTTTATGACATATAATAAGAATATACGACAAAAAGTATTGGGGTGAAGTGATGAACAAGGTAAAAGAACAGATTAAATTTGATTTTGCGAACAACTGTTTTGATGTGCTTAGACTGTACAGTGCGTTTTACGTTATGACTCTGCACATATTCAGACATATAAGATTACAGGAAGTGTCGCCTATATTCGATTGGTGGAACGGTGTCGTTGTGCTGTTTTGCATAAGCGGTTTTTTGGTTCCGGCGTCTATGGAGAGAAGTAAAAACACGTGGGAGTTTTTAAAAAAACGTGTGCTTAGAATAATTCCGTCGCTGTGGGTGTGTATAATTGTCGGAGTGATTGTGGCGGCGGCTTTTTGCGGATTTGTGCTGAACAAGACGTTTGTGACGTGGTTTCTTGGACAGCTTGTTTTTATACGGGATTTGCCGCAACCGGATTTTATAAGTAATTTCGGAATAGGAAATTTTCAAGCAAATCTTTGGACAATGATATTTACAGTCCAGTTTTACATTATTACTGCGATAATATACAGATTTTTAAAAAATCGAAAACTGTGGGTATGGATATTTGTAATGATACTGTCTATGGCACTTAATCTTGTTGTGCCGCACTTACAGGAAATATTGCCCGAAACGGGACGGTTGATAATCTCACATTCGTGTATGCCGTATTTTTATATGTATTTTGCAGGTTGGTTTATGTACCGCTATCGTGAAAAAATCGTGCCGATACTTTCAAAAACAAAAATATTGTGTGTGATTTTGTTTATTGCCCGTGCGATTTATTGCGACAGGTTCGGTGTGAGAACAGGCGAGTATATGGATATAATTCAAGTGCTTTTGCTTTGCCTTATGACTGTCGGTTTCGGTTACAGTTTCGGTAAAATCAGATTTAAGTTTGATTTGTCGTACGGATTGTATTTGTATCATATGGTTGTTGTTGATATATTCGTGCAAATCGGTTTGGTGGGTAATATGGGATATGTTGCTGCGGTTTATGTTATTGCTGTATTGTGTGCGCTTATATCACATTATCTTGTAGACGATACCGTTGCACATATATTTAATAAGAAGAAATCGAGTATAGATGAAGTTAAAGAAGAAGAAAAAATTAAAGAAAAACAAATTGTTAAACAACCTGTTTCGGTTGCAGACGATGATGAAACTGATTTTTAAAAAGACGGAGCAATCCGTCTTTTTACTTTGTAAAAAATATTGGATTAATTTTGTTTTGGTAGTTGACTTTGCGGAAGAGTGGTGGTATAATAATTTATGTTGTTTATAGGTCATATCGGGATGTGGCTCAGTTTGGTAGAGCACTACGTTCGGGACGTAGGGGCCGCAGGTTCAAATCCTGTCATCCCGACCAAAAACGGCAAACAAATCGCATTATTATGCGGTTTGTTTTTTTTATTGCCAAATGTGAGCAGAAATAATACTAATCAGAGATGATAAAAGAATCTATGCTAAATAAATATCCCCCGGTATAGCCGGGGGATATTTACTATTCTCCTAAATGTTTAATTATCTTGTTATACATATGTTTAAAGAATAACAATGATAACGTCAATGAGGCGATTTCGGCAATGTTGAATGACCACCAAACTGCGTGGATACCGCCGAATTTTGCAAGGATATATGCTGACGGAAGAAGTATGATAAGCTGGCGTGTTATAGAAATCATCATACTTAAAAAGCCGTGTCCCAATGCTTGCAGGCTTGATGAAATAACTATACATATACCTGCAAATGCAAAGCTGAGGCTGATTACTCTCAATGCCGGAATACCGATTTCAAGCATATGGTCTGAGGCGTCAAACAATTTCAAAAGTACATCGGGTATAAACTGGAACAGCATAATTCCTATAAACATAATACAAACCGCATACATAATTGCGAGCTTAATGGTTTTTGTAAGACGTTTTTTGTTTTGTGCACCGTAGTTATATGAAACAATCGGCACCATACCGTTATTAAGACCGAATACAGGCATAAATACAAAACTGTTAAGTTTAAAGTATACACCGAATACCGCAACGGCAGTTGACGAAAAAGTGATAAGAATTTTATTCATACCAAAAGTCATTGCAGAGCCGACTGACGACATAATTATTGAAGGAATACCGACAGAAAGAATGTTCTTTACAAATATAATCTGTGGTTTAAAACCTTTAAAGCTGATATGTACATCGGGATTTTTGGTAAGGTTAAATGTAATCGCAAGAATTGCCGCACATATTTGACCTGTTACAGTCGCAATCGCCGCACCGGCAACACCCATTTTCGGCATACCAAACAAACCGAAAATTAATATAGGATCGAGAATGATATTGATAATTGCACCTGTTGACTGTGTTATCATTGTGAATATTGTTCGTCCTGTGGATTGAAGGATTCTTTCAAAACCAATCTGCATAAAAATACCAAATGACATAAGCAGACAAATTCTTGTATATTCAATACCCATATTTGCAATATCGCCTGCACCCGCTTGTGCAAGAAAAAACGGCTTTGTTACGAAAATTCCTATAAGTAAAAATAAAACATATCCGAGAACTTCTATAAATATACCGTTTTCGGCGGTCTTGTTTGCCGCTTCAAACTTTTTTTCACCGAGTGCGCGTGAAAGCATTGCGTTTATACCTACCCCTGTTCCGACTGCTACGGAAATCATAAGGTTTTGCATTGGAAATGCCATTGAAACGGCTGTCAATGCGTCTTCGGAAAGTCTTGATACGAATATACTGTCGACTATGTTATAAAGTGCTTGCACTATCATTGATATAACCATAGGCAGTGACATTGTTACAAGCAGCTTGTTTACAGGCATTGTACCCATTTTATTTTCTTTCGTTTGTTCCATTTATTGCGACTCCTTTCGATCTCTGTATGCAACTTTTTTATTATACTATATTTTGTGGCGGTTTGCAAGGGAAGGTGAGGGGATTGTGGGGTTTTTGTGTATGGTAAGAGGGCGACCGATGGTCGTCCCTACGAAATGAGAGGAAAGAGAGGAAAGTGTGTAGGGGCGGTCATTGGCCGCCCGAATGGAAAGCATATGAAGAAAAAGGAGGGTGAGGAGGGGAGATAGTGAATTGTTTTGTGAATAATATAATGATTTTGCATATAAATAAAATCTGCTATTGAAAAATAGATATAATTGCGGTATAATTATAAGATAAGAAAAAGTAAGAAAGGACTTGCGAAAAAAATGGATTTGGAATTAAAAGAAATTGAACTTGCGGCTAAACGTCTTGAGCCGACTATTCACAGAACTAAGATTGAATCATCTAAAACTTTCTCTGACATGACAGGCGGAGAGATATATTTAAAATTTGAGAACCAACAGAAAACAGGTTCATTTAAAATAAGAGGTGCGTCAAATAAGATTGCCGCACTTGTTGAAAGAGGCGAAATTACTTCAGCCGTTGCTTCATCTGCCGGCAACCATGCACAAGGTGTTGCATATGCGTCACACGTTCACAACATTCCCGCAACTATCGTTATGCCGAAGTCTGCTCCTATTGCTAAGGTGAGTGCGACAGAGGGTTACGGTGCCAAGGTAGTGCTTTACGGAGATTGTTATGACGACGCTTACAAAAAAGCGGTTGAAATTCAAGAAAAAGAGGGTGCAACTTTCCTTCACCCATACGACGATCTTGAAGTTATGGCAGGACAAGGTACAATCGGTATAGAAATTCTTGAGGATTTACCTACTGTTGATATGGTACTTGTACCGGCTGGCGGCGGCGGTCTTTTGGCCGGTGTTGCGGCTTGCATAAAGCAAATCAATCCGCGTGTGCAAATTGTAGGTGTACAAGCCGAGGGCGCTCCTGCAATTTACAATTCATTTAAAGAGAAAAAACACGTTACTACCGATTCTGCCGTTACTATCGCAGACGGTATTGCGGTTAAAATACCAGGTGACAAAACTGTTGAACTTATCAACAAGTATGCAGATGATGTTGTGACGGTATCAGATGCAGAAATCTCAGAGGCTATTTTACTGCTTCTTGAAAGAACAAAGCAAGTTGTTGAACCTGCCGGTGCTACACCGCTTGCGGCTGTTCTTAACAACAAGGTTGACGTTAAGGGTAAGAAAATCGCTTGCGTACTTTCTGGCGGTAATATTGATGTTAGCTTTATTCACAGAATTATCGAGCTTGGTCTTGTTACGCGTGAGAGAAAGCTTAAATTCAAGACTACACTTCTTGATATTCCGGGAAGTTTGGAACATCTTTCACACATTCTTGCCGAGGCAAACGCGAATATCGTAATGGTACAGCACGACAGATTGAGTGCAGAACTTGATCCGAACGAGGCAATTATTCATATTGCTTGTGAAGTCGGCGGCAGAGAACACGGCGAAAGAGTTATTAAGGTACTTGAAAAGAACGGTTATAATATTGTGATGGAGTAAAATTAAATGATTAAAAAATCTCTTATTTCTCTGATGTATGAGGCGGCATCTATTCAGCGTTGGAACGACCATATCCGTCCTTGGACCGGCTTTACGGAGCTTGACAAGCAGGCACACAAGATGTTTTATGCTTATGTGCTTGCAAAGTGTGAGGGCGAAAGCGTTAATATGATAAAGCTTATTGAGGGCGGAATATTTGAGTTTTTCCACAGAATTGTGCTTACTGACATTAAACCGCCTATTTATCATAAACTTGTAAAAGAAAAAGGCTTTCAAATAGATAATTGGGTACTTTCCGAGCTTGAAGAACATATGGACGGTATTGGCGGCGGTTTCTTTGAGAGAATGAAACAGTATTATCTTGACAAAGATTACGCATCTCTTGAAAAACAGATTTTAAAAGCCGCACATTACCATGCAAGCAACTGGGAATTTAAAATAATTTATCCTATGAATCCGCAGACTTTCGGTATAGAACAGGTTAAAACCGAAATGGCACAGGGATTGGCGGCTTGCGATACTTTTCACGGCTTCAGATATTTTGCCGGAAGTAAGTATCTTCAAGAGTTTTTGTCGCTTATAGGAAAGCTGAGATACCAACAAAGGTGGGCAAAAGCGGTAAGAATGCCCGAAACTTTTGTTATGGGGCATATGCTTGTCGTTGCGATTTTGTCGTACTTTATGTCGCTTGAACTTGACAATCCTTGCAGAAAACGTCTTGAAAACAACTTTTTTTCGGGGCTTTTTCACGATTTACCCGAGGTCTTGACAAGGGATATTGTGTCACCTGTAAAGAACAGCGTCAAGGGCTTGGACAGCATAATCAGTGAAATAGAAGATGAACAAATGCGTGAAGTTATTTATCCGCTTTTACCGCCTGCTTGGCACAGGGAGATAGAGTATTACACGCAGAATGAATTTGACTCTAAAATTATTGATGACGGCGAAATCGATATGGTTACGTCGGACTTGATAAACGAAAAGTATAACGAAGATAAATACAATCCGATAGACGGACAGATTATACGCGGCTGTGACCACCTTTCCGCATACATTGAGGCATATATGTCGCTTAGCTACGGCATTAGGTCAGAGCAAATGCAAAGCGGATATGACCATTTGAAAGGAAAATACAAGGATAAGGTTATCGGCGGAATTAATTTTGGAGAATTATTTGGTTACTTTGTATTATGAGATATAACAGAGAAAAAAAAGAACTGACCTTTGATGAGGCTAAAGACAAGGCTTTGAGATTGCTTGAATTTCGTTCACACAGTGAGCGTGAACTTTCGGATAAGCTGAAAAGAGCCGGTGCAAAGGAAGAAGATATAGATGAAATTCTTGAATTTTGCAGAAATTACGGCTTTTTGGACGACAGAAAGTATGCGATTGCAAAGGCAAAGGATTTAAAGAATTTGAAAAAATACGGTAAAAGACGTATTAAGTCCGAGCTTTACAGCAAGGGTATAGATGCGGAATACGTTGAGGAGGCGGTTTCGTATCTTGATGAGGACGAAGAAGATATGCTTTTGCCTCTTGTTGAAAAAAGGCTTAAAGGTGACTTTGAAAAGAAAAACATTGATAAATGTATACGATATTTTATGTACAGAGGTTACGGCTTTTCTGACATTAAAAATTGTATAGATAATATAAAAGAAGAATATGGAGAGTAAACTTATGTATAACATCGGTCTTGTTTCGCTTGGCTGTGCGAAAAATCAGACAGATGCCGAAATTATGCTCGGTATATTGGCAAATGACGGTTTTAATATAACGTATAATCCGTCGGACGCCGATGTCATAATCGTAAATACTTGCGGTTTTATCGAGTCGGCTAAACAGGAATCAATAGACGCTATACTTGAAATGGCTCAATACAAAAACGGAAGATGTCGATTGCTTATTGCGACAGGTTGCTTGGCAGAACGATACAGCGCTGATATTTTAATCGAACTACCCGAGGTTGACGCAATAGTCGGAACAGGTGATTATGATAAAATCGCGGAGGTTATCCGCGAGGCATTTAAGGGCGAAAAGCCTGTAATATGCGGTCATAATGACAGAACTCCGGATGAACGGCTTCCGCGAATTTTGTCAACACCGTCATATACGGCATATTTGAAAATTGCCGACGGTTGTGACAATAACTGTACTTATTGTGCTATTCCTATGATTAGAGGACATTTTAGGAGCAGAAAAATTGAAGATATAGTTGAAGAAGCTGAAAATCTTGCGAAAAACGGTGTTAAGGAACTTATACTTATTGCACAGGATACTTCACGTTACGGAAAAGATTTGTACGGCGAATATTCGCTTGACAAGTTGCTTGAAAAACTTGTCACTGTTGACGGTATCGAGTGGATAAGAGTGCATTATTTCTATCCCGAGGCTATTACGGACAGTCTTATTGATACAATGGCTAAATATGATAAAATATGCAATTATATCGATATGCCCGTACAGCATGGCAACAATGAGATTTTAAGACGTATGGCAAGACGTACAACTCAAGAACAAATGGTTGAGAGAATCAATAAAATAAGAGAAAAAATGCCTGACTGCACAATCAGAACGTCTATAATTGTAGGTTTTCCGGGTGAAACAGAGGAACAGTTTAACGACCTTTATGAGTTTGTTAAAAAGGTGCGTTTTGACAGAATGGGTGCTTTCACATATTCACAGGAAGAAGATACACCTGCGGCTGATTTTCCGAATCAGGTTGATGAGGAAATCAAGGAAGAACGTCTTGACAGACTTATGACACTTCAACAGGGAATATCGCTTGAACTTAACAAGGCTAAGCTTGGCAAAACGCTTGAAGTTTTGGTTGAGGGATACGATGAAGAAAGTTTCTTGTTCTACGGCAGAAGTCGCGGCGACAGTATTGACGTTGACGGAAAAGTATATTTTGCAACGGAGGAAGAAGTCACTCCGGGCGATATTATAAAAGTGAAAATTCTTGACGCAGATGAATATGACCTTACAGGTCAAGCGGAGGTGATTTGATGAATACAGCTAATAAAATTACAATGATTCGTGTAGTTCTTGTACCGATATTTATGGTGTTGTTTATGATAGATAACGTAATGTGTCATTATGCGGCACTTGGTGTTTTTGTACTTGCGTCGATAACTGATGCAATAGACGGTCACGTTGCAAGAAAATATAATCAAGTAACGACTTTCGGCAAATTCGTCGATCCGCTTGCGGACAAGGTACTTACAACGGCGGCATTTTTGATATTGATGTACTATGACCGTATGAGTGTGTGGGCATTGATGATTGTGCTTGTAAGAGAATTTGCGGTTGCGGGTATAAGACTTGTTGCGGCGGGTGAAGGCAAGGTTGTTGCCGCAAGTATGTGGGGCAAACTTAAAACCGTTACGCAAATGGTTGCAATTATCGTTGCAATGCTTTTACTTCCGATTCAAAATACATTCTTGGGTGTACACCCTAAATTGATTTCAGATATACTTATTTGGATTTCGGTTGTATTCACAATAATTTCGGGTGTGGACTATATAGCAAAGAATTGGAACTTGATGGAAATGAAATAAATTTGTTTTATATAAATTGAAAGGGGAATTACATAAATGGAAGAATTAATAAATACTCTTAAATTCGACGCAAGCGGACTCATTCCGGCGGTTGTGCAGAATATTGAAACTAATGAGGTGCTTATGGTTGCATATATGAATGCGGACACGATTAAGCAAACTCTTGAAACAGGCAGAGCAACTTTTTGGTCAAGAAGCAGACAGGAAGTTTGGGTAAAGGGCGATACTTCGGGTAATTATATGTACGTTAAAGAAGTTCGTGTTGACTGTGACTGTGATTGCCTTGTTGTACTTGTTAATCCTGCCGGCCCTGCGTGTCATACAGGAAACAGAAGTTGTTTCTTCAGAAAGATTGAGGACGGCAAGCTTGTTGAGGACGCAAAGGAACAGACTAAGACAGATGTATTTGCACGTGAACAGGCTGTTGTTATGGACAGAAAAGAACACCCTGAAGAGGGCAGTTATACAAATTACTTGTTCGATAAGGGCGAAGATAAGATTTTGAAAAAAGTCGGTGAGGAGGCTGCCGAAGTTGTTATTGCAGGTAAAAACCGCGATAAGGACGAAATCAGCTACGAAACCGCTGACCTTATTTATCACCTTACTGTTATGCTGGTTGACAACGGTATGACTTGGGAAGATATTTATAAGGAAATGGAAAGAAGAAGTAACTAATCGAAAATCGGTTGCCGAAATTTTGGCAACCGATTTTTTGTTTGAAGCGGTGCAACGTTTTGGTATTGTAAAATGTCGGTATTTGTGATATAATAAACTATTATAGAAAAAGGAAGAATCACTGTATGTGGCATTTTATAAAACATTTTATGACAATCACAAGGCACCGTCACAAGGTAATGTATCATTGCCTAAGGTGCGGAATTTTGTGGCAGGGTATGCGTCACGATTTGTCGAAATATTCACCGACTGAATTTTTACCGGGAGCAAGATTTTATCTCGGTGACAGAAGTCCGACAGAGGGCGAAAGACGTGAATATGGTTATTCAAAGGCGTGGATGCACCACAAGGGAAGAAACAAACATCACTTTGAATATTGGACAGACTACAATCCCAAAACAAGACGTATGGAGGCGGTCGAAATGCCGTTAAAATATGTTAAAGAAATGTTTTGCGACCGTGTTGCGGCAGGAAAAATTTATTTGGACGACAAATATACAAACGATAATCCGATAGAATATTTCTTAAAGGGAAATGCTAAGACAAGTATGCACCCAAACACTGCAAAGCTGCTTGAAGGGTGGCTTATGATGTTGCAGCAAGAAGGGGAAGAAAAAACGTTTGCGTATATAAAAAATTTAAAATAGCCGTTTGAAAGGAGGATTTTGAATGAAAAAGATTTACAGACTTTTATATTCAAACAAATTCGTTGCAATGGTAATGCTTTTAATGCAAATCATTACGTTTGTTGCAATGTATATATGGATTTCCGACTATTCAAAGGTTTTGTTCGGTCTTTCGACTGTTTTGAGTGCCGTACTTATAATATTTGAAATTAATCGTACAGAGGAATCTACTTTTAAAATGACGTGGATAACGCTTATTGCGATTATACCTATATTCGGCGCGTTGTTTTATCTGTTTACAAGGGCGCAGGGAGTGTCAATGAATATAGGTGACGATTACAAGACTATTCAAGAGGCAAACAAAAAGTATCTTGTTCAAGACGAAGATGTTATGAAAAATATTTATCAGACCGATAAAAATCAGGACGGCTTTGCAAGGTATTTATCGAAATACGGCGGTTCTCCTGCTTACACAAATACGGGTGTACAGTATTACAGCATAGGCGAGAGAATGTTTGAGGATATGAAAAAGGAGCTTTTGAAAGCGGAGAAATTCATATTTTTGGAGTTCTTTATTATAAATCACACGAGCCGTATGTGGAATGAAATTCTTGAAATTTTAAAGAAAAAAGTTAAACAGGGCGTTGAAGTTCGCGTTATGTATGACGGTATGGGCTGTATCGTGACGCTTCCGCGAAAATACAATGAATATCTTGAAAGACATGGTATTAAATGTCGTATATTTTCGCCGATTGTACCGCTTTTGTCAACTCACCAAAACAATCGTGACCACAGAAAAATAATGGTTATAGACGGCGCGACAGCGTTTTGCGGCGGTATAAATATTTCAGATGAATATATTAATGAAAAGATGCGTTTCGGGCATTGGAAAGATACGGGATTTATGCTCAGAGGCGAGGCTGTTGCGGGATTTACTGCTATGTTTCTTGAAATGTGGAACGTAAATGATGAACACATTGAGGATTGCGGTGAATATATCCAAGCGTCAAAAAAATATTCCGTAAGTACGGACGGATTTGTAATACCGTTCGGCGATACTCCGCTTGATGAAGTTTATGTTGGAAAGCGTGCATATATAAATAATCTGAACAATGCGTCGGAATATACTTATATAATGACGCCGTATCTTGTTATTGATGACGAGATGTATGAGTGTATGAAGTATGCGGCTCAAAGGGGCGTTGACGTTAAGATTATAATGCCACATATTCCCGACAAGAAATATGCGTTCTATCTTGCGAGAACATATTATAAGGAACTTTTGAAAGCAGGTATAGAAATATACGAATATACACCCGGTTTTGTTCACGCAAAAATGTCGATAAGTGACGGTAAAAAAGCCATTGTCGGTACGGTAAATCACGATTACAGAAGTTTGTATCTTCACTATGAATGTGCGGCTTATATGCTTAATGTACCGGCGGTTATGGATATTGAACGTGATTTCAAAGACACGCTTGAATTGTCGCAGAAGATTACATTAGAGGACGTTAAACATTTTAATATTTTCACAAAGCTTTTAGGACATATTATAAGGTTAGTAGCACCACTACTATAAAAAATGCGGTCATACAGACCGCATTTTTGTTTGTTATAGTGATGTGTACATACTGTATAGGTTGTAGTACAATCCTTTTTTATCAATCAATTCTTGGTGTGTGCCTTGCTCTTCGATACCGTTTTCGGTGAGGACAAGAATCATATTTGCATTACGGATTGTTGTAAGTCTATGGGCGATTGTGAACACTGTTCTGCCTTTTGCAAGTTTTTCGAGTGAGTCTTGCACGATTTTTTCGCTTTCATTATCAAGTGCGGAGGTCGCTTCGTCAAGAATAAGTATAGGCGGATTTTTTAAGAATACTCTTGCGATACTTATTCTTTGCTTTTGACCGCCCGAAAGTTTAACTCCATGTTCGCCGACATATGTGTCATATCCGTTTTCGAGGTTTGAAATAAATTCATGTGCGCCTGCAAGCTTGGCGGCGTTTATAACATCTTCGCGTGTTGCACCGCTTAATCCGTAAGCGATGTTTTCAAAGACCGTTCCCGAGAACAAGTAAACGTCCTGTTGAACGACACCGATTGAATTTCGGAGCGAATTTAATGTGACGTTCTTTATATCTTTGCCGTCAATTAAAATACGTCCTTCTGTGACGTCATAAAAACGTGGGATAAGGTTACAAAGCGTTGTTTTTCCGCCGCCTGACGGACCGACAAGTGCAACGCTGTCGCCTTTCTTGATATTAAGATTTATATTTGACAGCACGTTTGTGTCATCGTCACTGTAATGAAATCCGACGTTTTCAAACGTTATATTTCCTTGAACATTTTTCAATTCATCGGCATTTTCTTTTTCTGTTATTTCGGCAGGTGCGTCCATAATTTCAAGGAAACGCTCAATACCTGTCATACCGCGTTGGAATTGTTCGGTAAATTGAATGATTGTACGCAAAGTGGCAAGGAGCGTGCTTACATACAAAAGATATGCGGTAAGGTCGGCAGGGGAGATTTTGCCGTTAATCATAAACAACGCACCCGCAACAACAACTATCAAATACATTACACCCTCAAAGGCTCTGTTTGATGTTTGAAAACCTGCCATATAGAAATATCCGAGTTTTTTTGTATCAAGAAATTTTTTGTTGCCGTCCTCAAATTTTTCAGCTTCAAGGTCTTCTGTCGCAAATGACTTTACCACTCTTATACCGAGCAATGTATCCTCAACCTGTGAATTAATTTCGCCGATTTGGTTACGCTGTTTCTTGAATGCTTTACGCATACGCGTATTAAAGAATTTTACAAAGCAGAATATAAGCGGAAGTGATGCGAACACAATAACCGTAAGCGGTACGTTTACTCCGCAAAGAATTATAAATGAAACGATTATTTTCAGTGCGGCGATGAAAAATTCTTCGGGGCAGTGGTGCGCAAATTCTGTTATATCAAACAAGTCGCTTGTTATTCGTGCCATAATTTGTCCGACTTTGTGTTCGGCAAAGTATGAATGTGAAAGCGTTTCAAGGTGCGCGAATAAGTCACGACGCATATCTGTTTCGATTTTTGCTCCCATAATATGTCCTGTGTCAGCCATATAGAAATTTGCCGCAGAGTCGATTATTCTTAAAATGAGATAGAAAAGCCCTATTTTTAGGATTATTCCGACTGTCAATCCTGCTATATTATTGATACCCATATTTGTTATGTAACGCACGAGCATTGGGAATACAAGCTCACAAACTGTTGTCAGTGACGCGCAGATTAGATCAAGTATCAGTATCCATTTGTATTTTTTGAAATACGGTACAAAGCGCTTTATAAGATAACTCATCTTCATTTGTTTTTCTTCTGTCTGCATTGTTTTACTCCTTTATAAAAATTCACATAGTAAAAAAAGAATGCGGATTAAAAATCAGCATTCTCTTTGGCGGAGAAGGTGGGATTCGAACCCACGTGCCCGTTAAGACAAACGCATTTCGAGTGCGCCCCGTTATGACCGCTTCGATACTTCTCCAAAAGTACCTTAATATTTTACCATAGTAAAACAAAAAAGTCAAGCGAAAAACGAGGTTTAAATTGACTTTATAAAAATTGAGTGATATACTGAAATTGAAGCAATTTGAAAAACGGAGCTATGGTTATGAAAAGATTCAGATATATATTTTTTGCCGTATTATTGGCTATGATGTGGCTGGGAATTAATGTTTATGCAGATGAATATGATGGGTTGGATTTTGATTACGGAAGTGTGCTTGTGCAGTTAAAACCGCAGATTACCGATGCTGTTTCAATGTGTTCAGATTCGTTTGAAGAATTGAATATCAGTGATGCAAGATGTATTTTCGGTGACGATGCAAGCAGTATCAGTTTGTTTTCTGATAAAACAGAGCCTATTATATATGTACTTGATTTGGAAAATCCGAGCCGTGAAAATGTTATAGATACGATTGAAAAGTTAAAGGCTATGCCGAATATTGAATATGCAGAGCCTAATTACAATGTATATGAGTTTTCCGAACCTAATGACACGTACTATCAAAACAGAAAACAAGCTGTGCTTGATTTAATCGGTGCAAAAAAGCTTTGGGATTTTGATATTGATTGCTCTGATGTGGCTGTCGGAGTTATGGATTCGGGTATACAGACAAATCACGAGGATTTAATTGATAATATATGGGTGAATACGAGAGAAATTGTCGGTGACGGCATTGATAATGACGGTAACGGATATATTGATGACATATATGGTTAGAATTGCGGTGACAGTAACGGTGATGTGTCATATGTGGATGAACACGGTGTTCACGTTGCGGGGATTGTAAGTGCGGCGACTAATAATTCCAAGGGCGTGGCATCGATTGCTCGTAATGCCAAAATTGCGTCAATAAAGATTTTTAACAGTAGCAAAAATACTAAGTTATCGTATATAATAGATGGAATAAATTATGCGAAAAAGAACGATATAAATATTATTAATTGCAGCTTTGGAGGTACAGGTTGGGGAAGTACTTCGGTGAGTATCGTTAAATCGGCGATTGAGGCTGTGCCTAATATGTTTTTCGTTATTGCGGCGGGAAATACAACAAGTTTTTCGGAAGCGGATAATGACAAAGTGGCAGTGTATCCGTCACAATTTACAAAAGACCTTGACAATGTGATTTCTGTTGCAAACACGACAAGCAGTGACGAGCTTAACGGTAAGTCGCATTACGGTGCGAAAAGTGTTGATATTGCCGCACCTGGTACGGATATTTACAGTACAATACCAACGAACAGTTACAAAGTAATGTCGGGTACGTCTATGTCTACGCCTATGGTTACAAGCACTGTTGCGGTTATGCGTGCCATAAATCCGAATATTTCGGCAAAAGAAATTAAAGAAACTTTGTGTTCGAGTTCGGATAAGCTTTCGGCACTTACAGGTAAAGTTATAAGCGGCGGAAGATTGAATGCGTATAATGCGGTTAAGGCAATTATGCCGACAGCGACACCAACGGCAACACCAACAGTAAAACCGACAGCAACGCCTACGACAGTACCGACACCGACAGTAACACCAAGTCCAACGGCAACACCAACGGTAAAACCGACAGCAACACCAACGACAGTACCGACACCGATGCTAAGTCCAACGGCAACACCAACGGCTGCTCCGACAGTCACACCAATGCCGACTGTTTTAATGAACAATAAAATTGAGTGTGGAATAAAAGATAACAAACTTATCGTATCGCTTAATTTTGAAGAAGATGACGAAGTGATGTATGTTGCGTTCAGAAAAGGTAATGAACTTAAAAAGATTGTGACACCTGACATACATAATATGACGGCGGAGGTTGATTTGAGTGATACGGAATATGACAGTATAGATGTATATGTGTGGAATGGAAATATGAAGCCGTATGCAGAGGTAAAGCAAATAGAAAAATAAAAGAAAACCCAATCGAATTTCGTTCGATTGGGTTTTGTATTATTCTTTGTCTTTTAACAAATCGCGTATTTCGGCAAGAAGTTCTTCTTGGGTAGAACCCGCAGGAGTGACTTCTTCCTCAACTTTCTTTTTGAATTTATCATTTAGTTTATTAAGTCCCTTAACTACGCAGAAAATTATAAATGCAAGGATAAGGAAATTAATAATAGCCGAAAGGAAATTACCGATATTTATTGATGTACCCGGAATTATCCATTTAGACATATCCATAACCGATTCAACAGCACTTGTGTCACCGACTGTACTTGTAGCGGCTGTTTTGAGTGCGCCTGTTATAAGAGATACAACATATGCTATACCGGGATTAATAATGTCGGCAACGAGTGAATCTACAATGCTTTTAAATGCACCGCCGACAACAACGCCGACTGCCATATCAACTACGTTCCCACGAGATATAAAATCTTTAAATTCATCAACAAATTTCATAGCAATTTACCCCCACCAACAACATTATTAAAATTCTAACTTATCTTCCAAGAACTTTTCAAGTTCGTCAATCTTAATTCTCTGCTGTTCCATTGTATCTCTGTCACGGACTGTAACCGAGTTATCTTCTGCTGAATCGAAGTCATATGTGATACAGTACGGTGTACCGATTTCGTCTTGTCTTCTGTAACGCTTACCGATTGAACCGGCATTGTCATATTCACAGTTGAACTTCTTTGAAAGCTGTTCGTATACAGCTGTTGCACCTTCGTCAAGTTTCTTTGAAAGCGGAAGAACGGCAGCCTTTATCGGTGCAAGCGCCGGATGCAAGTGCATAACAACTCTTGTGTCGCCGCCCTCAAGTTCTTCTTCGTCATATGCCTCAACAAGAAATGCAAGTGCAACTCTGTCTGCACCAAGTGACGGCTCAATACAATACGGAACGTATTTTTCGTTTGTGATTGGGTCCATATATTCCATACTTTCACCGCTGTGTTCCATATGTTGCTTTAAGTCATAATCGGTTCTGTCTGCAATACCCCAAAGTTCACCCCAACCGAATGGGAATACAAATTCAATATCGGCAGTTGCATTTGAATAGAATGCAAGTTCTTCAGGTGAGTGATCTCTGAAACGCAAGTTTTCCTTTCTTATACCAAGGTTAAGTAAGAAATTCATACAGTATTCTTTCCAATATGCGTGCCACTCAAGGTCTGTACCCGGTGCACAGAAAAATTCAAGCTCCATTTGCTCAAATTCTCTTGTACGGAATGTGAAGTTACCCGGTGTGATTTCGTTTCTGAATGATTTACCGATTTGTCCGATGCCGAAAGGTACTTTTTTACGGCTTGTACGTTGTACGTTTTTGAAGTTTACGAAAATACCTTGTGCAGTTTCTGGACGAAGATATACTACTGATGAAGAATCTTCTGTAACGCCTTGGAATGTCTTGAACATAAGGTTAAATTCACGAATATCAGTAAAGTTTTGCTTGCCGCATTTTGGGCAGACAATGTTATTTTCTGTGATGTATTCAACCATCTTTTCTTTGCTCCAACCGTCAACTGTGATGTCCTCACCTTTTTCGTGTGCAAAGTCTTCAATCAGCTTGTCCGCTCTGTGACGTGATTTACATTCTTTACAGTCCATAAGAGGATCCGAGAAACCGCCGACGTGACCCGATGCAACCCATGTTTCTGGGTTCATAAGGATTGCACAGTCAAGACCTACATTATATTTTGATTCCTGTATGAATTTTTTCCACCAAGCTTTTTTTACGTTGTTCTTGAATTCAACACCGAGAGGACCGTAATCCCAAGTGTTTGCAAGACCTCCGTAAATTTCACTGCCTGGGTACACATAGCCTCTGCCTTTACAAAGCGCTACGATTTTGTCCATTGTTTTATCTGCGTTATTCATTATAAAAAAGTCATCCTTTCAAATTATTACATAATTACATATACATATAGTTTATAAAAACTGACGGTGTTTGTCAAGGCTATTCCGAAAAATATTGACGTTATAAGTATTATTTTTTTGAATTTTCGGAATATAAAAATTTTGGGGACAGAAAAGGTTATGTAAACTGTGAATGTGTTAATAAAGTTATCCACGCTGGGTGCATAACGCGTGGATAACTTTGATATTTGCGGATAAATCAGGCGTGAATTGCGTGGATAAGTACGTGGATAGAGTGGATATTAACACAGCTGTAACATTGTTGTAATGTAAATTATGCAAACCGCAATGTGAGCGTAATATTTGTGGCTTGACAGTGTGGGTGGAAAGTTATAAAATTATGGATATAATTTTTGTGGCGGGATATGCCACCCCTCAGTCGGCGCTGCCGACAGCTCCCCTCAAGGAGAGCCGAAAAGCCTCTCCTTGAGGAGAGGTGTCACGAAGTGACGGAGTGGTGGCAATACTGATAAATGAAAGGAATAGGAATGAAAACAAAAACGACATATATATGCAGTGAATGTGGGTACAAATCACCGAAGTGGCTGGGAAAATGCCCAGGCTGTAACAGTTGGAACACCATACAGGAAACTGTTATTACGGAAAAGAAAACGTCTGCTACGCGTGCAATGTCTATAAGTAACGGCGGAAGTGTGCGTATGCCGAAAAAAATCGGTGATGTAAAAGTCGGATATGAAACACGTTACAAAACAGGTTTACAGGAGCTTGACAGAGTGCTTGGCGGCGGAATTGTACAGGGGGAATTAATACTTGTAGGCGGTGATCCGGGTATCGGTAAATCAACATTACTTTTGCAAATTTGCCAAAAAGCCGGTGAAGAAAGAAAAATTCTATATGTTTCGGGTGAGGAATCGGAGGGACAAATTAAAATTCGTGCTGAAAGATTGGGCGTTACAACGGAAAATCTTTATCTTGTTTCCGAAACAGATGTTGAAACGGTCATCGAATGTATAAACGAAATTAAACCCGACATTGTTATTATTGACTCAATTCAAACGATGAACAGACAGGATATTGCCTCTGCGGCAGGAAGTGTTCCGCAGGTAAGAGAGGCTACTAACGCTTTTATGCACATTGCAAAGTCACTCGGCATTTCTATGTTTATAGTCGGTCACGTTACAAAAGAGGGGGCAATCGCAGGTCCGAGAGTGCTTGAACATATGGTCGACTGTGTGCTTTATTTTGAGGGTGACAGACAGCTTTCGTTCAGAATTTTAAGAGCGGTTAAAAATCGTTTCGGTTCGACTAACGAAATCGGTGTATTTGAAATGTGTGACAGTGGTCTCAGAGAAGTCGAAAATCCGTCAATGATGCTTTTGGAGGGCAGAAATGTTGATATATCGGGCAGTGCGATTGTGTGTACGATGGAGGGCAGTCGTGGTGTTATGGCTGAAATTCAAGCACTCGTTACACCGACCGGATTCGGTAATCCGCGTCGTATGACAAATGGTATTGATGTTAATCGTGTGCTGTTGCTTATCGCGGTACTTGAAAAACGTGCAAGAATGAATTTGTCAAATTCAGACATTTATGTTAATGTTGCCGGCGGACTTCGTATTGATGAAACGGCGGTTGATTTGGGTATCTGTGCCGCTGTCGCGACAAGTCAGGCGGATATTCCTCTGCCGCCGGATATGATATTTATCGGTGAAGTCGGTCTTGGCGGTGAACTTAGAGGTGTTTCGCAGCTTGAAAAGCGTATTAATGAGGCGGCTAAACTGGGGTTTAAGTCGGCGATTGTGCCGAAACAATCGCTTAGAGGCGTGAAAATTCCAGATGGTTTTGCGGCTTACGGGATTAAGACGATTTCGGAAATGATTAATATGCTTAGAAGAAAATGACAGAAAAGCCACCCCTCAGTCGGCGTTGCCGACAGCTCCCCTCAAGGGGAGCCTTATAGGGCGGCCGATGACCGCCCCTACGAAGTAAGTGCAGTATGGCGGTGTGTAGGGGCGACCATTGGTCGCCCGCTTTGAATGAGATGCGGATTGTGTGAAAGTATGGGACGGTGTCACAATGCCCCGTGTTGTAGATAATAGATAAGAAAGAATAGAGGAAAATAATAGACAGAAAAGCCACCCCTCAGTCGGTGTTGCCGACAGCTCCCCTCAAGGGGAGCCTTACGGAAGATGGCGTATATTAAAAAGCCTCTCCTTGAGGAGAGGTGTCACGAAGTGACGGAGTGGTGGCTTGAGGTCATCAATCGCTATTTATGCGGAGAGTTGACAATTTTATTGTTTTATATTATAATTAATTAGATTAGAAAATGATGTTTTAAGGAGTTTTCGGGAAGTGGAAGAAAAGAGAACAGGCGGCGGAAAAGAATTTATATTTTCGCTTTTATGGGCTGTCATATTTATGATTTTAGGACAATATATAATTTTTATTTTGCCAAGCTACAAAATAATCGGTACGATAATAACGATACTTTTATTTTGTATATTGGGTTTCTTTGTCTTAACGCGTTATGCGGCGATATTTACTTACAGCATAAAAGACGATATTGTGCGCGTAAACCGTGCAATCGGTCACAGAAACAAAGAAGTTGAATTTTATATATCGGACGTGAAGTCTGTTACCAGACAAAAACCGCAAAAAACTCCGAAAACGATATACAATATGCGTGCGAGTGTATTTTCGCCTAAAAAGGTTTGGTATGTTGTTTACGAAAAGAACAGAATAGAAAATATGCTTGTTTTTGAGCCGTCGCAGAAAATGGTTGAAAAGATTAAGAGCAGAGCGAAAAACAGCAAAGCTTAAACATTTTGGAAGGAATGGTTTTATAATATGGTAAACGTGATAGGGGTACGATTTAAGCCGGCAGGCAAAACGTACTATTTTGATCCGCTTGATTTTGATATAAAACAAGGCGACAGTGTAATTGTCGAAACTTCAAGAGGTATTGAATACGGTGAGGTCGTTATGAGCAAAAAGGCTATTGATAACGACCAATTCAAGAAACCTTTAAAGGGTGTTATCCGTATCGCAACCGAAGAAGATACCGAAAGAAGCAAAAGGAATAGAGAGCTTGAAAAAGAGGCTTACAAGATATGTTTGGAGAAAATTCAAAATCACAAGCTTGAAATGAAGCTTGTCGAAGTTGAATACACATTTGACGGAAACAAGATTTTATTCTATTTTACCGCTGACGGAAGAATTGACTTCCGTGAACTTGTAAAAGACTTGGCTATGGTCTTTAAGACAAGAATTGAACTTCGTCAAATCGGCGTCAGAGATGAGGCGAAAACTCTCGGAAGTATCGGTGTATGCGGCAGAGGTTTATGTTGCAGTCAGTTCCTCGGTGAGTTCGCTCCGGTGTCTATAAAAATGGCAAAGGAACAGGGACTTTCACTTAATCCGACTAAAATTTCGGGCGCTTGCGGACGTCTTATGTGTTGTTTGAAATATGAACAGGATATATATGAGGAACTTTTAAAGGTTACACCGAAACAGGGTGCTATCGTAAAAACTCCCGAAGGTACGGGCAGTGTTGAATATGTCAGCTTACTTAAAGGTCTTGTTAAAGTTAAACTTGACGACGAAAACGAAAAAACTTTAAAAGAGTTTAACGTTGCGGACGTTAAAGTTCTCAAAAAAGGCAAAAACAACGAGCCTTCAGAGGAAGAAATCGGAGAGTAAAATATTTTGAAAAACTATTGAAGTATATCAATTTTCGTGTTATAATCATATCAGCAATATCAAATGAGGAGGTGTATTTCAATGGCATATAAGATTTCTGATGCTTGCATTTCATGCGGTGCTTGCGCTGCTGAATGTCCTGTAAGTGCAATCAGCGAGGGTGACGCTCAATACGTTATAGATGACGCTACTTGTATCGAATGTGGTGCATGTGCCGGTGTCTGTCCGGTAGGCGCTCCTGCACAAGCGTAATTAAAAATGAACTGAGAAGGTGTTGTATAAGAGAAATCTTTGCAACACCTTTTTACATTATATAAATTTATGGAGGGGTAAGGCTATGAAAAGAGTTACGCTTATAATAACTGCCGTTTTGACGGTTCTTATGCTTACGGCGTGTTCTTCAAATAAGGTGGTTTATGAAAGTAATACCGAAAGTCAAGGGGGTAACAAGGCTTGGACTGTTCTTATATATATGTGCGGCGGTGACGATGAATCCGTAAACGGTGATTATTCAAAAAAACTTGATGAAATTATGAATGTAAATTATTCGGACAATATAAATGTCATTGTGCAAACAGGCGGCAGCAGTAAGTGGCACACTAAGAATATATACAGCGATTATTGTCAGAGATTTAAAGTCGGTAAGAATAAACTTTATCTTGAGGATCAGTCTATGGCGGCAAATATGGGTGACTACAATACTCTTGCTAATTTTATATCGTGGGGCACGTCAAAGTATAAAGCAAACCATTATATGCTTATTTTATCAGGTGCAGGCGGCGGATTGATAAACGGTATGGCTTATGACGAGCTTAACGGCAACGACAGCCTTAATCTTGAAGAAATTTCATACGGAATCAGTGCGGCGGGCGTGAATTTTGATATGCTGTCTTTCGATTCGTCACTTATGGGAAGTCTTGAAATTGCGGCGGAGATGTCTATGTGTGCCGATTATATGACTGCACCGCAGGACGTTATCGGAAATGATGAATGGAATTATGAATATGTTTTACAGTATTTGTCCGACAATCCGTCAACTGATTCTAAAGGTATCGGTGAGGCAGTGTGTGACGGATATTATGCAAAGTGTGAAGAAAAAGGCACTGACAAAGACGCGGCAATGTCTTGCGTTGCTTTAGACAATATGTCTACGCTTAATCAGGCGTTTGACGGTATGGCAGGCGATATGCTTACCGCAACGGACAGCCTTTTAAATTATGTCAATCTTTCAAAGGCGATAAGCGGTGTACAGCTTTACGGCGGTGCAACGGTTGATGAGGGATTTTCAAATTCTGTTGATTTAGGCGATATGGCGGTTAAAACAAGTGAATTTGTCGGAAACACGTCGGACGTGCTTATTAACACGTTAAATGAAACCGTTTTATACAGAGTGTGCGGTGAGAGAAAAGCTAATTCAACAGGTCTTGCACTATATTATCCGCTTTGGGAAAACAATGACGAACTTCAAGAGTATATGGAGATTTCAAACAGTGTTAAATATAAAGAATTTCTACGCAAGATATGTACCGGGTGCAATGTAGAAGATTCCTCAAATACAGAAGATTTTAATTCTTCTTGGGCGTGGAATACATATAATCAAGATATGCAGACTATGGAATATAAGACTATTTTGGACGGCAATTCATATGAACTGAATATTCTCGGCAATATGGATATGTTCAAAAGTGTGGATATAAACGTGTATAAGGCGGATAAAAAGAGCGGAAACTATACATATATAGGTAAATACAGCGATTTGGACGGTGACTGGGACGCAGGTATTTTTAAAGATAATTTTAACGGCAAAATGCTTAGATTATGCGGTAAAAATATATCGGTTAATCTTGTCGGAAAATATGACGGTTACGAGATTTATTCGGCACCGATTATATTAAACGGCAAAAGAAGCAATGTTCGCATTATGCACGATACCGAAAAAGACAGTTACAAAATTATCGGTGCTTGGGGCGGTCTTGATTCGACAAACGGCAGAGCATATACGAATTTAAAAAAGATTGGTTTCTTTGATAAAATAACTCCTATTCTTACGGTATATGACGTGGAACACAACTCAAACGACAATATAACAGGTTCATGGACTTTAAAAATGTTCGGCGGTGTGAAAAAAGCAAATGTTTCAGACGGAGCTTATATTTTTGAATACGAACTTACCGACATATACGGTTTGAAACGACGCGGTACTGCGGTTAAAGCGAATGCGGGCGGCGGAAACATCAGATTTGAATAAAGAGGGTTTAACAATGGGTTATACAGAAAATTTAATCGATTTTATCGGAAAAAGTACGGATTGTTACCATGCGGTCAAAACCGCAAAGGACAGGCTTGACGAAAACTGTTTTACGGAACTTTTTGAGAGTGACAAGTGGGATGTACAAAGCGGCGGTAAATATTACGTTATACGAAATTCGTCATCAATAATTGCGTTTGAAATGCCGAAAAAAGATTTCGGTGCGTTTATGATTTGTGCCTCTCATACCGATTCGCCGTCATTCAAGCTAAAGCCTGATTTTGAAATAAATGCGGACGGTTGTATAAAGTTGAGTGTTGAGGGTTACGGCGGTATGATAATGTCGTCGTGGCTTGACAGACCGCTGTCGATAAGCGGAAGAATTGTTACGGCAAAGAACGGTAAGGTTGAAACGAAACTTGTCAATATAGACAGGGATTTGCTTGTTATTCCGTCACTTGCAATTCATATGAGCAGAGATATTAACAAGGGTTATGAATTTAATATAAGACGTGATATGTGTCCGATAGCGTCGGAGAAAAACGGCAGAATTGAGGATATTATTGCAGAAAATGTCGGAGTAGATAAAGAGGAAATATTGGGCTTTGATTTGTCGCTTTACAATCGTCTGCGCGGTACTGTTTTGGGCGCGGACGGAGAATATTTTTCCGCACCGCGAATTGATGATTTACAGTGTATGTACAGTACACTTGAGGGATTTTTAAATTCCGAAAGTGATGATAATGTAACTGTTTTCGCCGCGTTTGACAATGAAGAAGTCGGCAGCGGTACAAAGCAAGGTGCTAAATCGTCATTTTTGCGTGATGTGCTTGAAAGAATTTGCAACAATTCGGAAACGTACAAAAGAGCTGTTGCTAAAAGTTTTATGTTATCGTGCGACAATGCTCATGCGGTACATCCGAATTTTGCGGACAAGTCGGACGGCACAAACCGTGTGTATATGAACGGCGGTATTGTGATTAAGTACAACGCAAATCAAAGATACACCACTGATGCGGTATCGGAGGCGGTTGTTAAGTATGTGTGCAAAAATGCAGGTGTGCCGTATCAGATGTATGCAAACAGAAGTGATATTCCGGGAGGTTCAACGCTTGGAAATCTTTCAAATGAAAAGGTTTCGCTGAATACCGCAGACATCGGTCTTGCACAGCTTGCCATGCACTCGTCATACGAAACTGCGGGAAGTCGTGACACGGAATATATGGTGAAAATGATAAAAGAATTTTATAAAACGGAAATTGTGCTTTAATGTTGTATTCAGCTTGACATAGCACGGGATATTTTATATAATAAATAAGATAAGTTAGTATAAAAACAAAGGAGAATAGATAAATTATGAAATCAATGGGCGTAAATGAGATTCGTGAAAAGTTTCTTAGCTTTTTTGAATCAAAAGGTTGTTTAAGACTTGGAAGTTTTCCGCTTATACCGAAGAATGACGCAAGTTTGTTACTTATAAATTCGGGTATGGCACCGATGAAACCTTGGTTCCAAAACCCTGAAACAGCACCTAAAAGACGAGTTACGACTTGTCAGAAATGTATCAGAACAGGTGATATTGAAAATGTCGGTAAGACTGCACGTCACGGCACTTTCTTTGAAATGCTCGGTAACTTCTCTTTCGGAGATTACTTTAAAAAAGAGGCAACTGCTTGGGCGTGGGAATTCTTCACTAAGGTTATGGAAATTCCGCAGGAACGTCTTTGGATTTCAGTGTATGAAGAAGATGACGAGGCAAGAGATATTTGGGTAAATGAAGTTGGCGTTGACCCTACTCACATCGTTAAGCTTGGCAAAGAGGACAACTTCTGGGAACACGGTACAGGTCCTTGCGGTCCTTGTTCGGAAATATATTTTGACCGCGGCGAAGAATACGGCTGCGGTGAGCCCGGCTGCGGTGTCGGCTGTGAATGTGACAGATTTATGGAAGTTTGGAACCTTGTATTTACGCAGTTCGACAAGGACGAGGACGGCAACTATAACCGTTTACCGAACCCTAACATTGATACGGGTATGGGTCTTGAAAGACTTGCCGTTGTTATGCAAGGTGTTGACAATCTTTTTGAGATTGACACTGTTCAAGACGTTATGAAACATATTTGCCGTATCGCAAATATTGAATATAAAAAGGACGATAAAAAAGACGTTTCTCTAAGAGTTATAACCGACCATATCAGAAGTACGGTTATGATGGTTTCGGACGGCGTTAATCCGACTAACGAGGGCAGAGGTTACGTTCTTCGCCGTCTTTTAAGACGTGCCGCAAGACACGGTAAATTGCTGGGTATAAACAAGCAATTCTTATATGAGGTTGCAGATACTGTAATTGAATGTTCAAAAGGAGCTTATCCGGAACTTGAGGAAAAGAGAGATTATATCAGAAATGTAATTAAGATAGAGGAAGAACGTTTTGACGCTACAATCGATAACGGTCTTAACGTGCTTAACGGATATATCGAAGCGGCTCAAAAAGAGGGCAGAAAAGAGCTTACAGGCGAAGAAGCATTTAAACTTCACGACACATATGGTTTCCCTGTTGACCTTACATTAGAAATGGCTGAAGAAAAAGGTCTTGAGGTTGACATTGACGGCTTTAACAAAGCTATGCAGGAACAAAAGGATAAGGGAAGAAGTAATTGTGGTATCGGTTCAAGTTGGGACGGAAACGAAACATTTGAATTTGAAAATGCAGAGCCGACTGTATTTGTCGGTTACGATACACTTGAAACAGACGCAAAAGTTGTCGGCATTGTTGTTGAGGACGAGGGTGTTTGTGATACAATAATCGAAAATCAAAAGGGATTTATCGTTACAGACAAAACTCCTTTCTACGCTGAAATGGGCGGTCAGGTAGGTGACATCGGTACTATCACAGTAAACGGTAAGGCTGCAAATGTTGTTAATACAACAAAGACAGAGGACGGTTATTATCTTCACGAAACGGAGGTTCAGCTTACACCGATTAAGGTTGGCGATACGGTTACAATGTCTGTTGACAAGGTTCACAGAACAGACGTTTGCCGCAACCATACAGCAACTCATATTCTTGATAAGGCACTTCGTGACGTACTTGGTTCACATGTTGCACAAGCAGGTTCGCTTGTTGAAAGTGACAGACTTCGTTTCGACTTCTCTCACTTTGAGGCTATGACAACTGAACAGATCAAACAGGCTGAAGATATTGTTAATGAGAAAATTCTTGAAAGCATTGACGTGACTGTACAGGAATTGCCGATTGAAGAAGCTAAAAAGCTTGGCGCTATTGCATTGTTCGGAGAAAAGTACGGTGATGTTGTAAGAGTTGTTTCTGTCGGCGATTACAGTGTTGAATTCTGTGGCGGTACTCACCTTACAAATACTGCTCAATGCGGTTTGTTTAAAATTATTTCTGAAAGCGGTGTTGCGGCAGGTGTAAGACGTATTGAGGCTGTGACTGGTAAGGGTGTGCTTGAATATATCAATAACAGTGACAGACTTATTGAAAAGACTGCGGCTGCGTTGAAGATTAATCAAATTAATGAAATTGATCACAAGGCAGAAAGCGTTATGGCACAGTGCCGTGAGCTTGAAAAGGCTGTTGATTCGTTTAAGGAAAAAATGGCTGCCGCAAAGGCAAACAACATTATGACAGGTATTAAGCATATCGGCGAAATCAGCTTGATTACCGCACAGGTTGACGGTATGGGTGCTGATGAAATGAAGTCTATGGCTGATAAGATTAAGGCGGAAGTTCCGAACAGTGTTGCTGTTATGGGTGCTGAAACTGACGGTAAGATTACGTTTGTTGCTATGGCGTCAAAGGAGGCTGTTAAGCTGGGCGTTCATTGCGGTAAGATTATTAAGGATATTACGGCTGTTGCAGGCGGCCGCGGCGGCGGTAAGCCTGATATGGCGCAAGGCGGCGGCAGTGACGCGAGCAAGATTGATGACGCGTTGGCTAAGGTTGACGAAATCGTTGCGGAACAGATTAAGTAATTAGCCACCGCACCGAAAAGGCTTCCATGGAAGGAAGCTGTCGGCAAAGCCGGCTGAGGGGTGGTGTAAAATACAAAGGAGTGAATAAAATGGATTGTTTATTCTGCAAAATAATTGACGGAGAAATTCCGTCAAATAAGGTATATGAAGATGATATGATGTTAGCATTCCGCGACATCAATCCGCAAGCACCGGAACACATTGTTATTGTGCCTAAGTGTCACATTGCAAGTGCGAATGAAATTAATGCAGAAAACGTAAAGTATGTTGCGGCTATATGGGAAAATATACCGCAAATTGCGTCTGAATTAGGCTTTGCCGAAAACGGTTACAGAGTTGTAAACAATTGTGGCGAGGACGGCGGTCAGACTGTTCCGCATTTACATTTTCACCTTATGGGCGGTAAGAAGTTTACGGACCTTTAATAAGAAAATTAAATCTGTCGGAAAAATACCGACACGATAGCAGAGGTCGAGAAATTAGTTCGGATTTTGTGAAAATGAACTCGTCGGCGTACATGGGTACGTTAGAGTTTATTTTCGCAAAAAGTGCACAGGCAAGCCGTATATCGAAGATAGGCTTGCCTGTTATTTTTTATAGCTATAAATTAAATTATAAAATATAAAAATAATATCTTGCACGTTCCGGACAATTTGTCGACAATCTGACTGCCGTTTTAAACGGCAGTTTTTTTTGTCAAAAAACGGTTTACTTTTGTATATCTTTATTATATAATAATATAATAGGATTAGTTTAATTAGGAGGAAATTAAGAATGGGAAAACTATTTGGAACGGATGGTATAAGAGGTATCGCCAACAAAGACCTTACTGCCGAATTGGCTTTTAAAACAGGTCAAAGCGGTGCATATGTGCTTACAAAACATTCTTCAAAAAGACCGAGAATACTTATTGGTAAAGATACAAGAAAATCAGGTGATATGCTTGAGGCGGCTCTTACTGCCGGACTTTGTTCAATGGGTGCAAAGGTTATTCCTTTGGGTGTAGTTCCTACACCGGCTGTTGCGTATCTTACAAGATACTACAAGGCTGATGCTGGTGTTGTTATCTCTGCATCTCACAATCCATGCGAATACAACGGTATAAAGTTCTTTAACAGTGACGGATACAAGCTAAGTGACGGAATTGAAAATGAAATTGAAAGCTATATACTTGGTGAAAAGGCTATCGAAGAATTGCCTACTCACGGCAAAGTCGGTTATGTAAGTGCTAACCACAACGCTGTTGAGGATTATGTTGCGTTTGCTGTTTCTACGATTGACTGCCGTCTTGACGGTATGAAAATCGCTGTTGACTGTGCAAACGGTGCAAGTTATGAAACCGCTTTCAAAGCTCTTAATAAGCTTGGCGCAAATGTTGAGGCTATACACAATACTCCTGACGGTGTAAACATCAACCATATGTGCGGTTCTACTCATATGGAAAGTTTACAGGCTTACGTTACTTCAATCGGTGCGGACATCGGTATAGCTTTTGACGGTGACGCGGACAGAATGTTGGCTGTGGACGAAAACGGTAATCTTATTGACGGTGACCAGATTATGGCGGCTTGTGCAAAGTTTATGCGTGATAACGGTACATTGAAGCAAAATACTCTTGTTGCAACGGTTATGAGTAATCTTGGCTTATTTATGGCAGGTGAAAAAATCGGTATCAACATTCCGCGTACAAAAGTCGGTGACAGATATGTACTTGAAGAAATGCTTGCAAAGGGTTACAATATCGGCGGTGAACAATCCGGTCACATCATTTTCCTTGACCACAACACAACAGGTGACGGTCTTGTAAGTGCTTTGCAATTCTTATCGGTACTTAAAAAGACAGGTATGAAAGCGTCTGAGGCGGCAAGCATTGTAACGGTTATGCCGCAAGTGCTTAGAAATGCCGTTGTAAAACTTGAAAATAAAAACAGTTATATGGAAAATGAAGAAATAGCTGCGGCTTGCAAGGCTCTTGAAGATGAATTTGCCGGCGAGGGCAGAGTCCTTATCAGACCTTCGGGTACTGAACCGCTTGTTCGTGTTATGATTGAGGGTAAGGACGAAGAATACATCACAAAGAAAGCTGAGGAACTTGCAGAACTTATTGAAAAAATCTTGGGATAAAAGTGGTTGTAAGAAATATGGATAAAATAATTTCACTAATGATAACTGCTGTTATGACTGTTACGTCGTGCAGTTTTAAAGGTGAAAATCCGCTTGACGGCAAAAGAATTGCGTTTATTGGTGACAGTATCAGTTACGGCACTAATTGGCAAGGCGGTTATGGCAAGTTGATTGGGGAACAATATAATATGAATGTTACAAATGTCAGCAAGGGCGGTGCTACTCTTGCTGACAATGTGCATTGGTTGGAAAATTCAGACGGTTACAGACCGTATATTACGGATATGCTCGATAACCTTGACGGCGATTATGAATATATCATTGCCGAGGGCGGTTTGAATGATTTTTGGGGTCATTCGGAACTTGGAGAAATTACAGACGGTTTCAGCGGTGATTTTGATGAAAACACAATGACCGGCGGTATGGAAAAAATGTTTTTTGAAATTAGAAATGATTTTCCTAACTCGAAAGTAGGGTTTGTTATTACACACGATCCGTTTACATATGACGCCGAAGGTAATTTTGAATCGTATTATGAGCGTATAAAAGAAGTATGCGACAAGTGGGATGTTTCGTATCTTGATTTGTATGCAAAAAATAATTCCGATACAGGTGTAAATGTGCGTGACGATGATATGCGTAAGTTGTATTTTGGATCGGAAAGTAAGCCTGACGGTGACGGTACTCATCCGAACGAACTCGGTTATCAGGCTATTTATGTTGAGCCGATGATACCTTGGCTGAAATCTTTATAAAATGGATAGGTGAATGATGAAGGATTTAATTATAAACGGAAGCAGACAGCTTGATATACCGCTTGATGATGTGCAAGTTGATAAACTTATGGAATATGCGCGTCTTTTGGTTGAGTGGAACGAAAAGATTAATCTTACTGCGATAACAGATGATGAGGGCATTGTAACAAAACATTTTCTTGACTCGCTGACCGCAATAAAGACTGGATATGTCAAGGGCAAAGTGATTGACGTCGGAACAGGTGCGGGTTTCCCCGGACTTGTGCTGAAAATCGCAAAGCCTGAAATTAAGCTGACTTTGCTTGACAGTCTTAACAAACGAATTAACTTTTTAAAGGACGTTTGTGAAAAGGTTGATATAAATGATGTAGAATTTGTCCATTCGCGTGCGGAGGACGGCGGTAAAAACAGAGATTACAGAGGTAAGTTCGATACCGTTGTGTCGCGTGCGGTGGCTAATTTGACTGTGCTTTCGGAGTGGTGTATTCCGTTTTTGAAACAAGGCGGTTACTTCCTTGCTTTGAAAGGTCCGTTGGCAGAGCAGGAAGTAAAGGACGCTAAACGTGCCATAAAAATACTCGGCGGACAGATTGAGGACATTGTTGAGGCGGAAATTCCGTTCACCGAATTGAAACACAAGATAATAGTTATAAAAAAAGTAGGACAAACTCCGCTTAAATATCCGAGAAAACCGGGTATTGCAACAAAAACTCCTATCGGAACTTGTTATAATTTGGTGAAATAAAAAAATAAAATTGAATATTGTCGAATTATAATTGCAAAAAGTACTTGCAATATGGAAATATTATGCTATAATAGTAAATGTAAGGCAGATAGTATCAATACGGTACATTTCTAACAAGGTTTCCCCAAGGCCTTGTTCTACCCCCAAAATGTCTTACACCTTCCACCACCGAGGGTAAACAGCGATAATGTTGTTACATCAAGTGTAAACATCAATGCCGAACATTATCGCTGGTTACTCTTTTTAATTTCAGTGAAATTAAAAAGAGCATGATTAAAATGTACGTGCGAGAATTTCTTCGCGAGGCTCAGAAAACGCACATGGACAAACAAAGGGTGTGTGGGATATATTTTTTTAACTATTCAGTGTAAAATAATGTAAATTAGCATAGGAGAAATTTCCATGATTAGTTTCCTTAGAAAATCAACGGTACAAGATAAAATGCGGATTGTATCACTTCCGCTTTATATGATAGCACCAAATCCTAATCAGCCGAGAAAATATTTTGAACCGCAAGCTATGGAGGAATTAAAAAATTCTATAATGGAATACGGTTTAATTCAGCCGGTAACGGTACGCAGGCGCAGCGGTGAATATGAGCTTGTAGCAGGTGAAAGACGTTTTCGTGCTGCACAAATGGCGGGACTTGACGAAATACCGGTGGTTATAATTGAGGCTGACAATGATAAATCTGCAATTTTGGCCTTACTTGAAAATTTGCAGAGAGAGGATTTATCGTTTTTTGAGATAGCGGAAAGTTATAAAAGTCTTATTCGTGAACAGGGACTTACACAAACGGAGTTGGCTTTGAAAGTCGGAAAAAGTCAAGCATCGGTTGCAAACAAAATACGATTATTAAAACTACCTCCGCTTGTGAAAAAATTAATAAGAGATTACGACCTTACGGAACGTCACGCGAGGGCTTTGCTGTTGCTTAACAATGAAGAAAAACAGCTTGAGGCTGTCAAACTTATTTGCCGTGACAATATGAATGTAACACAAGCAGAAGAACTTGTACGCACTATGAATATTCCGAAACCGAAACCTATCAATGACCTTCGCATAACAACTGCAAAAGATGTTAAAGTATTCAAAAACACCGTAAAACGTGCGGTTGATTTGATGAAAAAAAGCGGCATAGACGCAAGAATCGAAGAAAATTCTTTTGAATGGGGAACGGAATACATAATTAAAATAAAAAAGACTGACAAAAAATAAATGTTTACATTACCTCCTTTGCGGTATATAATAAGCAAAAGGAGGTTTTTTAGTGTGGAAAAATCAATAAAACTTGTTGCATTTGATATGGACGGAACTGTTTTGGACAGTAAACTGCGTTTGCCGAAAGGTCTGTTTGAAATGATTGAATCACATCCCAACGTGAAATTTGTTGTCGCAAGCGGCAGGCAGTATTACAGTCTTTTGAATATATTTAATCCGATTAAGGATAAATTGATTTTTATTTCTGAAAACGGCGGAATTATAATGGAAAAGGACAAGGTTATTCATATTATGCCCGTTCCTGACGCTAAGGCGTTGGAAGTGCTTGATTTGGTGAGTGAGGACAAAGGGATTTATCCTGTGCTTGGGTGCGAAAAGACATCTTATATAGAAAACCCGCCTGAATATGTTATGAACGATGTCGCACAATATAATGTGCGTTTGGAAACTGTTGATGACATAAAATCGGTGGTGGGCAAGGATAATATTTTAAATCTTGCGCTTTACTGCCACAAAAGAGCAAAGGATAATATACTTCCCAAACTCGCGGATATAAGCGGTGATTTGAAAGCTGTTTTATCGGCGGAAAGTTGGGTTGATGTTATTAATGCAAATGTAAATAAGGGCAACGCAATTAAGGTTATTCAGGATATTTACGGTATTTCGCCCGAAGAATGTGTTGCGTTCGGTGATTATATGAATGATTATGAAATGCTCCAAAATTGCGGCGAAAGTTACGCCATGGAAAATGCACACGATGAAATTAAAAAAGTTGCAAAATACATCGCACCGTCAAATGATGATGAGGGTGTAATGCAGATATTAAAGAAAATATTGTGATGAAACTAAAAAATCCGTCATTTGACGGATTTTTTGCGTACAAATAAAAGGTATGTATAAAATACCTTTTATTTGATTAAAGCGTTTTAATATATGTTTTTGCAAACTCCTCTAATAGTTCGTCACGTTCTATTTTAACAATCAGACCTCTTGCACCGTTATAGCTTGTTATGTAGGTCGGGTCGCCTGAAAGGATATATCCTACTATTTGGCTGATAGGATCATAGCCTTTGATTTTCAGTGCCTCATATACTTTGGCAACTATTTCTCTGACTTCCTTTTCCTTATCAAACTCAAGGTTGATTTTCATTGTTTCGTTAAATTCCATGATATTCACCCTTTCTGCTAAAAATAGCATATCATTTATTTATAGCATAGTACAAATACAATAAAATTGCAAGTGCTTTAGCTAAAATTTTATAATAAATTAATATTTATACATTATTTAATCGAGTTCAAACAGATTGTCAACGTTATTGACAGGTCCGACTGCTGAAATACACATAGTCGAACTGTCGAGAACTCTGTCTATTATTTCCGCAACCGAATCGGCATTTACTGCGTCGATTTTTTTCAGTGCTTCTTCCTGCGTGTATATCGGTTTATTCAAAAGCAATGAGCGACCTGCACCTTGCATTCTTGCGCCTGTGCTTTCGCTTGAAAGTATATAATTACCTTTAAGCTGTTCTTTTGCTTTTGTGATTTCTGCCGATGTCAGCTGATTGCGTTTAATCGTATTGATTTCTTTTGAAATAAGATGTGCGACTTCGCCAAGACTCTCGGGACTCATTCCGGCAGAAATATCAAATACACCCGTATTGATATATGCACTGTGTCCCGCACTTATCGAATACACCAAACCACGCTGTTCGCGTATGTTTTGGAACAATCTTGACGACATTCCGCTGCCGAACACGTTGTTAAACACAAGCAGACTGTACACCGATTCGTCCATAACATCAATGCCCTTGAACGTTGCGACAAGCTGGACTTGTTCAATATCTTTTTCTTTTACGATATTATTTTTGCTTATATAAGGTGCGTCGGGAAGATACGGTTTTGTGTCAAGCATTTTTTTTGTACCGAAATACTTTTCAAGAAGTTCAAAAAACGTATCGTCAAAATTTCCTGATACTGATATTATAGTATTCGCACTTGTATAATGATTATTCATATAGTTTCTCATTATATCCGGCGTTATGCTGTCAAGACTTTCATATGTGCCGAGAATCGTTCTGCCCATAGGTGTGTCGCCCCATGCGGCGTATGACGAAAGGTCATACACAAGATCCTCCGGACTGTCTTCATACATATGGATTTCTTCTTTTATAACCTGTCTTTCAAGTGCCATATCATCAGGTGAAAGACTCGGATTATAAAGCATATCCGAAAGAATTTCAAGCGCAATCGGAATATGTGAATCAAGTGTTTTTGTGTAAAAACAAGTATATTCACGCGAAGTAAATGCGTCAAGCTGACCGCCGACCGAATCTATTTCGTGTGCAATTTGTGCCGCCGACCGATTTTTCGTTCCCTTAAAAAGCATATGCTCGATAAAATGAGAAATTCCGTTTACTTCTTTATTTTCATATCGTGAGCCGTTGCCTACCCATACTCCTATTGAGATTGACTTTAGGTAATCAATCTTTTCGGCAACTACTTTTATACCGTTTGAAAGTGTTTTATATTGATACAATATTATACTCCTTTATCATATATATTATTAGACGTAAATTTATACTGATTTGTTCCAAATTCGACTAAAATTTTCGCTTTATCTCGCGTACCAAGCCGAATACACGAATACGTGTAACATCTTCATTTTCAAAACGTCTGACAGGGTACATTGGGTTTATGGAGTGAAGTTCGATAAAATCAGGTCCGTATACGATTTTCTTTACAACGCCGTCCTCTTCGTCTATCATAACAACCGCATAACTGCCACTGTCAACCGACGACTGACATCTGACAAGCACAAGGTCGCCCTCCATAAAAAGCGGATACATACTGTCACCGACAACACGGAGAAAAACGAACGGCTCGTCACCGCGAACGTCATTTTTACTGACAGGTTCGTAATCTGTGATATTCGTTTCGGCAAAGCAGCTCAGACCTGCCGCAACTCTGCCGATTATCGGAATATTTACATAGTCCGATGTATCGGCTACTTCAATATTATTCGGCATATCCTCCCAACCGAGAAGGTATTCGGGGGAAGTATCAAGACATTGTGCAAGCTTTATAAGCGAGTCGCGTTTTATGTTTTTTACTGTCCCTTTTTCGTATTTTTGGATTGCCGCTTTTTGCACACCGATTTTTGCTCCAAGCTCCTCCTGGGTTAAATTATGCTCTTTTCTGAGCATTTTAATTCTTTCGCCCGTAGTCATTTTAATCACCAAAATCTTTCTAATCATATTTCGTAACTTATTATATAGTATCATATTTTGAAACTTTTTGCAAGCATTGTACATAAAAGTATCTGAAAAGTAAACAAAATGTTGTTAAAAGTATCCTAAAAAGAAATTTATACTTGACAAAAGTATCTTAATGAGATATAATGACAGTGTCTTAAAGAGATAGCCAAGTAATTGGCATATATTTTTTAACAATAAAGTATCTTAAAAAGATAGAAAGGAGTGCTTATGATTTATTCAAACGATGACCCAATGGCAATTTTGGCAATGGAAATTGCAAGGACGGATAATTACGGTGAGTATGACGCATATGACGGGGAAACAGTATGTCCCGTATGCGGTGCTTTTGAACCGGAACATTACTATATCAATGATGATGAAGAATGTGTCGGCTGCAGTGAATGTGTCAGAAAGTCGGACGTTATGTATTGATGAAAAATCAATATTAAATGAAAAAGAGGGTGATTAAATTGGGCATTGCAAATGAAGGGGAAATTCTTGAATTTCTAACGTACATAATGCGTCGCGAAGATGAGGAAATTCGTATGGCGGATTCATTTAAAGCGGCGGAGCTTTTGGGTAAGCATTACGGAATGTTCGGAGGCAAGAGCGAAAGCGGAGGCGGTGATGTTATAATCGTCGATAATATCGAAAAAGCCGAACAAATCAAGGAGCGGAAAAATGCAGTGCAGTCTTGACAGGCTGATTGCACCGTCTTTCTACAAGGTGCATAACTCTATTGAAGATTATACGCATTTTTGGCTTTGCGGCGGTCGTGGGTCGACTAAATCAAGTTTTGTGAGCGTTGAAATTATACTCGGTATTATGAAAAATGCCGATACAAATGCGGTTGTACTGCGTAAGGTCGGTGCTTACTTAAAAGACAGCGTATTCTCTCAGCTTGAATGGGCGATTGAAAAGCTCGGCGTATCGGATATGTGGGATATAAAGGCGAGTGTACCGGAAATGGTTTACAAAAAAACAGGTCAGAAAATACTGTTTCGCGGTGCGGACAAGGTGCAGAAATTGAAATCCACAAAGGTTACGCACGGATATATTCGATATATTTGGTATGAGGAGTTAGACGAGTTTTGCGGTATGAAAGAAATCCGTTCGATAAATCAGTCGATGATGCGTGGAGGTGAAAAATTTACCGTGTTTTATTCGTACAATCCTCCGCAAAACCGACGCAGTTGGGTAAACCGTGAGGCACTCAAAAAGCGTGACGATATGCTTGTGCATAAGAGTACGTATCTTGATGTACCGAAAAGCTGGTTGGGAGAACAATTTTTTTTGGAAGCTAAGTATCTTAAAAAGCTACATATTAATCAGTATAATCACGAATATCTTGGCGAAGTGACGGGAACAGGCGGTGAAATTTTTGATAATCTTGAAGTTGTAAAACTTAGCGATGAGGAAGTAAAAAGCTTCGACAATATTAAATGCGGTGTCGATTTCGGTTTCGCGGCAGATCCGTTTGTGTATGTGGTGTGTTTTTATCACAACAATAAGTTGTTTATCTTTGACGAAATTTACGCGAAAGGGATGACAAATCACAATGCGGCTGAAAAGATTTTTGAAAAAGGGTTTGCTAATAAATTGATTGTATGCGACAGTGCCGAGCCGAAAAGTATCAATGATTTGCGAATGTTCGGTTTGCGTGTCCGCGGTGCAAGGAAAGGTCCGGACAGTATCGAGTACGGTATCAGATTTTTGCAGAGCCTTGAAAAAATCGTGATTGATCCCGAAAGGTGTCCGAATGCTGCAAGAGAATTTTCGGAATATGAGCTTGAACGCGATACGGACGGTGAATTTAAGTCGGTTTATCCCGACAAGAACAATCACACCATTGATGCGGTACGTTATGCACTTGAGGACGAAATCACAAAGAAAAAAGCGAGGGTAATTAAAAGGAGTGAACTTGATTTATGATAATTGACGAGGATATTTTAAAGGACGGTATAGACGAGGTGTTGCTTGCTAAGCTGATTGATAAACATTCGCTTGAACAGGAGCGATACGAAAAGCTTTACAATTATTATATCGGCAAACACGCAATTTGTGAACGCAGACGTTCAAGCGACAATATCGCGAACAACAAAATTGTGTGCAATCACGCGAAGTATATCGTGGATATTGCAAAAAGTTATCTTGTAGGCAATCCTGTGGCGTACAGTTGTTCGGACGGATACGATATTGAGGCGGTTAAAAATTGTTTTGCCGTTCAGGATATGCCGAGTTTGGACGCGGAATTTGAAAAGACAATGAGCATTTTCGGTAAAGCTTATGAATTGGTTTATGCGGATGAGCAATCACAGCCGAAAAGTGTATGCTTGCCGCCGAGCAACACATTTATTGTGTACGGTGCGGGCGTTGGCGAAACTGCACTTTACGGCATACATTATTACAAAAAGCGTGACATTGACGGCTCGGTTACGGGTGTTTGCTGTATTGTGTGTGACAGGGAGATGATTTATACATACGAAAACACTGCGGACAGTTTTTTGCATATGACTATGACAAATTCTCAGCACCACTATTTCGGTAAAATGCCTATGGTGGAGTATCGCAACAATGAAGAAAAGCAAGGTGATTTTGAACAGATGATTCCGCTGATTGATGCTTACAATATTTTGGAGTCGGACAGAGTTAACGACAAGGAACAGTTTGTTGACGCATTCTTATTCCTTACCGGTATCGACCTTGACAGTGAGCAGGCGAAGAAACTTAGGGAAGAACGCATTTTGATGGGATATGAGGGTGCGGCGGCTCAATATCTTTCAAAGGTTATGTCCGAAAGCGATATTGAAGTGTTAAAGGACAGTCTGAAAAGCGATATTCACAGATTTTCTATGATTCCCGATTTATCAGACCAGACGTTCGGTACAAATTTATCGGGTGTCGCGATTAAGTATAAGCTTATGGGTTTTGAGCAACACGTCAGAAACAAGGAGCGATACTTTACGAAGGCGTTAAAGCAGAGATTTGAATTGTATGTTAATTTTCTGTCGCTAAAAGGTGCTATGGAGTATGTGCCGATACATCGCATTGATGTTGTGTTTACGAGAAATTTGCCTGTTAATGAGTTGGAAATTTCACAGATGGTAAACAATTTAGTCGGTATTGCGTCAAGCGAAACTCTTTTATCACAGCTTTCATTTGTGGGCGATCCGAAGGAAGAGGCACAGCTTGCCGCAAAAGAAAAATGCTTGGCGAAAAATTAAAATATGTACAGGAATAATTCAAGAATAAAAAACATAGTGATTTATTTTAATGTAAAGAAAGGAAAAAAGTATGGACGAAAAGAAGAAACAGGGGACACTAAACGGTGACACGAAAAACGAAAACGGGGGACACAAAAACGATGAGCTGAAAAATCTCATTGCAAGCTATGTTGCGGAGGCGATAAAAAACGAAAAAGCAACGTGGGAAAAAGATTTTTCAGACAGAATCATATCGGAAAGAGAGGACGCCGCGAAGATGGCTACAATGTCGGCAGAGGACAGAGCAAAGGCTGAAATGGACAAAAGACAAAAGGATTTTGAAAATGAAAGACAGCAGTATGTATCCGAAAGAGCCGAATTTGAGGCGGCAAAGGAATTGGCGGCTCAAAATCTGCCTGTGAATTTTGCGAGAATGGTCGCAGATGCAGATAAGGACATTATGGCGGAAAATATCGAACGCTTTAAAGCAGAATATATGAAAGCAATCGAAAGCGGTTTATCCGAAAGATTGAAGGGTGTTCCGCCGAAAATTTCAAGAGAAAAAGAAAATTTGACAGACCCGTTTTTAAGCGGTTTGGGAATGTAATAAATAACGTGATTATGAAAGGATGAATACAATGGCTATAAATTATGCAAGCAAGTATGCTCAAAAAATCGATGAAAAATTCGCAAGAGAGTCTATGACTTCGGCAGCGGTAAACAATGATTACGACTTTGTCGGTGTTAAGACGGTAAACGTATATTCAGTGCCTACCGCAGTGATGAACGACTATTCGGTATCAGGCACAAGCAGATATGGTACACCGCAGGAAATCGAGAACACTGTACAGGAAATGACTATGACGCGTGACAGAAGTTTCACGTTCACTATTGACAGGGGGACATATAACGATACTCAAATGTCAAATGCGGCAGGTGCGGCACTTCAAAGACAAATCAGAGAAGTGGTTGTGCCTGAAATCGACAAGTACCGTTTTGGAAAAATTTGCGAAGGGGCAAAAACTACCGTTACAGGTAAGGTGACAAAGGCAAATGCGTATGACGCATTTTTGACCGGTGCAACAACTCTTATTGAAAATAATGTTCCGCTTGTCGGAAGTTGTGCATTTGTATCAAGTGATTTTTACAAGAACATCAAGGAGGATTCAAGCTTTATCAGAAACGGCGATATGTCGCAGGAAATTTTGATTAAAGGTCAAGTCGGAACGATTGACGGTATTCCGCTTATCGTTGTGCCGAAGTCTTACTTCCCTGAAAACGTTGAATTTATTATCACAAATCAAGCCGCAACGACTTCTCCGGTTAAATTGTCGGAATACAAAATCCACGATAATCCGCCGGGAATCAACGGCTGGCTGGTTGAAGGCAGAGTGTATTATGACGCATTTGTGCTTGAAAATAAAAAGAGTGCGATTTATGTGTTTAAAACTGCCGAATAAGAATAGGTCAGAAAGGCTGTGTTGAAAATGGGGGACACTAAAAATGAAATTCTTGACGCGGTGAAATTACTGCTCGGAATTAAAGACAATGATAAGGACGATGTTCTTATGCTTTTAATTGAGGACACGGTTAATTCTGTGCTGGCGTACTGTCGTATTGATGTTCTGCCAAGACAGATTGTAAGCTTTATTCCGACGCTTACGGTCAAGAGATATACGGCAAATCAAAACGGCGGTGTTAAGTCGGTTACGGAGGGTGAAAGAAAGGTCGAATACTCTGACGACAACTATGATTATTTGAAAGAATATGCAATACGTCTAAAGCCGTTTGTCAGCAGGAAAGTTAAAGTGCCGTCGGAGGTGGTTGCCGATGATAAATCCGTTTGAAAGATTTTATGACACCGAAATCGAGGTGTACGAAGTAGGTGAAAATACATATGAAAAAAAGGGTGAAAAAACACTTTTGGGGAGTGTTGTGTGTGATATTCAGCCATATGAAAATGAACTCGAAAACCGTATATACGGTGTGACCGAAAATAAAAAATATAAAGTATTCTGCGACAAAACAGACCTTATAAAAGTAGGCAGATATGCTAAATTCGGTGATGAATTTTTCGAGATTATAAAGGCTGAATGTTGGAATTTCGGTATGACGGCGATGATGCGGAGTGAGAAAAATGCAGATTGATATTAATTATGATAACGGACTTTCGGATATTGCAAATAATATAGAAAATAATTTTGCGGATATAATCGGTCAGGGGGCTCAAACGGTATGTGAAAGTGCAAAAAGTCTGTGCCCTGTCGATACGGGACGGTTGCAGTCGTCAATTAATGTACAGCCCGGCGGAAATACGGCGGTTATATCGGCTGATACGGAATATGCGGTATTTGTTGAATTCGGTACGTCGAAAATGGCGGCACAGCCGTATCTTGTGCCGGCACTTTTATCAAACACGCAAGCAATATTGTCTGCAATCGCAGAGGCGATAAAGGGGTGATTATATGATTGATATTAATGCGGAGGCTGAAAAGTCACTCGGTGATGTTAAATGCAAGGCGGTATTTCAATATCCGAAAAATTTTAATAATCTGCCGATTATAAGTTATTATACGGTGACTGAGTGCGGCGGATTTTATGCCGACAATGACGAGAGTATTCAAGACGGTCATATTCAAATTGACATATGGGCGGAAATTCCGAAAGAATGCAGTGATTTGGCGGCAGAGGTCAATGAAGCAATGACAAAGGACAGTTGGGTGAGGGAGATGTCCATGGACGTTCCCGAAAATGATAAAAAAATATATCATAAGACAATGAGATTTCAGAAGTATTTTACGTTATAAAAATATATCTCTTTAAGACAAAATATGAAAAAACGGAGGAAAAATTATGAACAAGAAACCTTTACCTACAATAGGTGTGGACAAGTATACTTTTTTTAAAGTGAATGAGGACAGCGTTAGCGGAACGGAATACGGAGAAGCGTATAATTTGAAAGGAACGGTTGAAATTGCACCGACCGACAGCGGCGGCAGTGATGTTTTTGATGCGGACAACGGTGCGTATGAGGCGTCAAGCTATATCGAAAAATTGGGACACGATATTACAAATGCCGATATTCCGCCGGAGGTTGACGCAATGTGGCGTGGATTGACACGCAAAAACGGTGTGGTTGAAGTTGGAAATGATGTTAAAACAGTATATTTCGGAGTGGCGTGGAGAATTTTGAAGTCCGACGGCTCGTACCGCTATGTAAGATACTACAAGGGTTCATACAGTTTTGCATCAAACGTAGGCGGGAAGACAAAGCCGTCAAGCGGAAGTATCGACAAGCAAACCGCTAAGGCAACATACACGGCGGTACAACGTGATTTTGACAACAATTATTATGCGTATTTTGATGAAAGCGATTTGCCGTCAAATATCACAAGAGATGAATTTGAAAACAAGTGGTTTACGGATATGAATTACTATCCGCAGACGGTATAAGGAGAAAATTATGCAACATACATTAACATTTGTAAAAGATAAGGTTAAATACGTTTCAAAGCCGTTTGACTTTGAGGCGATGTGCATTATTAATGACGCACATAATGATGAAAATAAGAAAGGTCCGCTCAGCATTTGCAGAGATGCACTTGACTATATGTTTGAGGGTACGGACGCAACTCAGGATATTATCGATTCCGTTGACGTGAACGAACGTGCAAAGATGTGTCTTGCGCTTTGGGGTTTTTACGTTGACGCTCTTTCTTCAAAAAACGAGTAACGTCAGGCGGCAGCGGGGTGCTTAGGGACATCTATACGATGTTCCTAACGTACCACCACATACTGCCTGACGAAGTTGGCAGACAAAATCCGTGGGTACTGTTTAAAATGCTTGACGGATTGAATGAAGATACAGAGGATTACGATAACGAACATTTGAGAATGTTTTACGGAGAGGAGGTATAGTTATGGCAGAGGCGGCTAATTTATCGGTCAGTATAACGGGTGACGCGTCAGGACTTATAAATGCTTTGGCAACGGCACAAAATGCACTTGCTACACTTAATTCATCGGCAGGTAAAATAATGAGTGAATTTGACGGCAAAAATGCAAAAATCAATATTACTGCAGTTGACAATACCGCAAGCGGTGTGAGTTCGGCAAGAGCAAGTATAAACAGTTTGAAGGACAGAACAGTCAATGTTACTGTTAAGTACAATGTGCAGGGAATGCCGAAACTGGCAGACGGAACACAATATGCAAAAAGCGGTTTGGCGGTTGTAAATGATGAAAGGTGCGTCAGTGATCCGCGTGAGCTTATCGAGCATAACGGGCGACTTATGATGTTTAGCGGGCGTGATGTGGTTGTTCCGCTGTCGCAAGGCGACAAGGTTTATACGGCTGACGAAACAAAGGCGATAATGAACGGTATGGGTATTCCGCATTATGCGTCCGGCAAAAACAATGAAATGTTTGAAATTAAAAAGGCTGATTTAAACCATTACAAAAAAACAAACGATGTATCTCCGACAGAGGAATTAAGGCTTTGGAATGAATTGATGGAGCAATTCAGTTATGACAGCGAGGTTGTGAAAGAAATTCAAGAGGAGATTTTCGCGTCGCAGAAGAAAATTTGGAAAGAAGAAAAAAAGGCGAGTGAAACCGCACTTTCAGACTACAAAAAACATTCCGACGCTTGGATTAAATATCAGTTGCAAGTGAATGATATGGGTGTTGACGAGCAGATTGAATCGTACAAAAGACAGCTTTATACCTATAATGCGATGGTGTCGGAAATGGTTACGTCAACCGCATATTCGGCAGAGGAAATTAAAGAAATTTGGGAGGATTTCTATGAGTACAAAGCCGATGTCGATTTAAAAATCGGCAAGCTTGAGAATGAAAAGAATTATGCCGTTTATGAAAAGTGGAAAAGTGACGCAAAGAATTGGAAAAATATCCGCGATACATATGATGATTGGAACGAAACAGGCGACAGTCATATTCAGTTTTACGAACGCAGTATTGAACGTATTCAGAAAATGTATGACGGCGGTTTTGTAGGTTGGCAGGAATACAGTGACGATACTATGTATGCGGTTTTGAATTTGTATAATGCAAAAATCGAGGCAACGGACACACTTCTTGATAAGCAAAAGGAATACATAAATAATCTGAAAGAACAGTTTTCAAGTGAAGAAAAGGCACTTGGCACGAAGTGGGAGGTTGAGGACAGGTACGAGTCGAAGTCCGAAATATCGCACAAATTGAGCATATACAAAAATGCGGTTACTCAAAAAGGTATGGATACATACAAATCTTTGCAGGAGCAGATGAAAAAGATAAAACGTGAAGAGGAAATGTACAAATTACAAAAAATGCATACCGCAACTTTAACAAGTCTTGAAAACAGTTATGATACCGTTGAGGCAAATAAGAAATATCTTCTTGCAACTATCGAAAAAAACGGAATGAATATAGAAAAAATCGTGAAAAGCGTGAATTTTGACGTAAAGAATATGCAAAGTGTGATTACATCGTTGTTCAATCAGACTATAAGTGCGATAAAGTCGATTAAGGTATCGTCAAATTCTTATTCAGACAACAGAAATATCAGCATAAGAGGGGACAGCCGTGATATTTTGAACGCACTTCAAAACAGAGTCGGACTGGCTGTATCATACGGTAATTACAATTAAAGGGGGATTATATGAAGAATGGTTTTATATTTAAAGACCGTCATTCTTCCGATTTCGGTGTGACGGTGAGGACTAAATCAAGACCGATATTGCCGAGCGTAAAAGAGAATATTGTCGATTTGCCGTACCGTGACGGCGGATATGATTTTTCAAAAGCTAATCCTTTCGGACGTGAGTTTTATAATGACAGGATATTCACGGTTACGTTTAACATATATGCCGATAATCTTGCGGAAATGCAGAGGAAGCTGTCTTTGCTTTCTCTGTGGCTTTGCGATGAGGGTGAGCTGATTTTTGATGATATGCCATTTTCAAAATGGCGGGGGAAAGTGTCGGACGAGGTTATATATATGCCTGAACACAGCGGTCGTAAGGCGGTTATGGAGGTGTCGTTCAGGGCAGAACCGTTTTGTAAATGTATTTTTGATACGGAAGGCCCGGCTTTGGAAATGCCTTTTATGTTAGATGCAAATATACCTATTGATATTGCGTGTTTGTTTAAATTTAATATTTCCGGCAGCGGTGATATAAGTGTATACAATTTCGGTGACAGACCTGTAAGACCGATTGTAAAGCTTGGAGCGAGTGCAAGAAATGTAACGCTGTCTATGAACGGCAAATCGCTTGCGTTTATGTCAAACGGTCAGACAACGATTGATTTTGAAAAACAAAATGTCAAAAATACAAGCGGAAATATATTGGTGTCGGGTGAGTTTTTTGAATTTCCGTCGGGAAGAAACAAACTTCATATCGTAAATTCAAACAGTCAAAATATGACGGCCGAAATTTCATATACGCCGTATTTTATGTACGGTGAACATTTTGACGACTTGGAATGGGGTGACGGAAATGCTTAGAATATTACCGTATAACAGTGTTACGTTTGACAAGGGTATTGTAATCGGTGACGCGTATGATGTGCGTGTTACGTATGAAATAAACGGTGAACACAGGCTTGATTTTTCGCACCCGATAAATGAAAAGTCGGAAATTATAAGTGAAAATAAAATCGTTGTATGCGAGGGTCAGGCATACAGAATTATAAAGGTAACAAAAACAATCGGTGAAAAGAATTTTATTGCGGCGGAATGCAGTCACGTCTATAATGCGGACGCGTCGAACATACATATTCAAAATATTCCCGATTTAATCGGAAAAACTCCGTCTTATGTTTTGGGGCAGATATTTAAAAATACGAAGTTTTCGCTTATGACGGACAGTGAATTGACAAAAGTCGGATTGAAACGAGTTGATTACAGCGGTTTTAAAGTTGATTTCTTTTCTATGGATAAGACCAATCCGTATGAGGCGGTTAAGGCTCTTATCGAAAACTGCGGTAAGGGCGAGATTTATGCCGACAATTACAAGATTGCCCTTGTGGAGCGTATAGGCGGTGAAAGCTGTTTAAGGCTTGATCTTTCAAAGAATATGAAAGATATTTCGATAGAAAGGGATATAACCGATATGGTGACGAAGTTGTACCCTTACGGAAAAGATGACGCACATATCGGAAGTGTGAACAGCGGAAAGCAGTATATTATAAGTGAAAACGCGGATATTTACGGTGTTCGTGAGGGGTATCGTGATTATACCGATTATATTGAACCGAGTAAAATATTAAGACGTGCACGGTGGGAGTTTGACAGTGAAAATGAGGAAAGAATTGACGTGCCTTGTGTTAATATAACAGGCGGATATGCCGATATTTCAAAGCTGGCGGATTATGCGGACGAGAAAATTAATATCGGTGATACGGTGACTGTAATCGACTGCGGAAACGAGATTAGAGAACGCGTCATAAGGCTTGAATATTATCCTTATCAAAGTGACGATACCGTTATATCTGTCGGCAGGGTAAAAAAGGATTTGTTTTTCTATCTTGAACAAATAGGAACTCTTGCAAAACGTTACAAAAAAGTATCGACAACAGGCGGTAAAGTCAAGGCAAAATCGGTAAGCGGTGTTATTTCACAGTCCGGAATGAAAATAAACGGTGAAAACGGTACGGTTTCGCTGTTATCTGATATTATTGAGGTGTCAACGGACGGTGACATAAAAACGCAGATTGGCAATGTGAACGGTCAGTTTGTGTTTAATATTACGGACAACAACGGCAATTCGGCTGTGAATATTACGGACAAGGGCAATATGAATTTTAAGGGTGATTTTGAAACGGAAAAATTGAGCGTGGGGGATAATGTTATTACACAGGACAGTAACGGTATGTTGTGTATTAACGGTAAAAGGATATTGGTGGAAGGAGAATAAGAATGAAATTAGATTTTAATTTTGACGGAAAAACTTTGCTGAAAAAATGGTGGCAACAGGTGAAATCGAATTTTCAGACGGTGCAGGATGAATATAATACGTTAGAGGATAATTTGAGTGAAGAAATAAATCAACGTGTGAATTTAGGTAATGATTTAACTGATAAAATAACAAAGGAAACGTCGGACAGAAAGAGGGCGGACAGTTCGATTGAGAGCAAAATTTCAACCGAAATATCGGACAGAAAGGAATCGGACAGTTCGCTTGAAATCAAAATTTCAGACGAGGTAAATTCGCGTCAAGAGGCAGATGATGAATTGAGCGGTCGTATTGAATATGAAAAAATGGAGCGCCAGTCAGATAATGAAGAAAACAAGTCAAGATTTTTTGAAAAAGCAGACAAAACCGAGTTGTACGGAAGAGAAAAGAATATTACGCATAAGATAACACACAGTCTGAAAAAGTCTGATTTTATTATAAACATAAATGCAGGAAACGGAAACGGTACAGTAACGATAAACAGCTTACCTGTGCAGACTAAAATTTTTAGGGACGGACGTGCATATATACAAACAGCACCGATTTCTGCCTCGTTTTCGGCGGAAAAAGGTGAAGAAGGAGAAAAGTGGATTAATTTGTTATATGACTGCGATAACGGTACATTGGGATTGGAGGTTACGGAACAGCCTGAATCGGGTAATGTTGCAAAGATGAATGTAACATATATGAAAGCGGAAGTTGCCGAAATATATGCGGGTATAATCAGATTTGAAGGATTGAACACACTTGACGCTCTCAAAACGAATAACAGAGATTCGTTTGTTGGGGCGATAAATGAACTTGTAAGCGGAAAAGTCGGTGCGAATGATATTGTAAATGATAAAGATGCAAGTTATCGTGTGACGGATTTGCTGAAGTGGGTTGCCGAAGGCTTAGAAAAAAGTAATTCGGTTAATTATCCGGGGCTTGACTATATAATCAGCGATGTTTATGAAATGTATAATGCACTTTGCAGTTATGGTTTCCAAGAGCCGATCGAGGTTGTAAAAACGGTGGCGGAGTTAAAAAATCAAGCTGAAAATAAATAAAACGGAGGAGTAATTTATGGATAAGATTTTTAATTGGACAAGTACGGTTATCGGAATTGTGGGCGGATATTTCGCCGCAATTTTCGGTCAATGGGACAGTATTTTGTGGGCACTGCTGGTGATAATGGTGCTTGACTGTTTGACAGGTGTTATTAAAGCAATTTATACAAAAACAATGTCAAGTGAGATTGGGTTTAAAGGATTACTCAAAAAGATTACTATATTAATTATAGTAGCACTTTCAAATGTTCTGCAACAGATTACAGGTGACAATGTTGCAATTCGGGAAATAGTTATTATGTTTTACGTGGCGAATGAGGGTATAAGTGTGTTGGAAAATGTGGCGGTGATTTACCCGCGAATGCCGAAAGCAATAAAAGATATATTGCTCCAAATTCGTGACAGTAACAGTGCGGACAGTGAGTGAATATAATATATGGGGAGTGAGATATATGATAGTAGGAATAAATTGCGGACACACTGTCAGCGGTACAGTTGGCAGCGGTGCGGTCGGATTCCTTAACGAAAGCAACGAAACGCGCCGAGTCGGTTATAAAGTAATGGAGTATCTCAGGGCAAAAGGTGTTACGGTGGTTGATTGCACTGACGATTATTCTTCTACGGTAAGTGAAAATTTGAAAAAGATTGTGGATAAAGCGAATGCACAGCCGCTTGATTTGTTCGTTTCGATACACTTTAACAGCGGCGGCGGCAGAGGAACTGAGGTTTATACCTATAACGGAGAAGTTTTTAAACAAGCGGAGCTGGTATGTGAAAATATGGCGGAGCTTGGGTTTATAAACAGAGGTATAAAAAACGGCTCAAATTTGTATGTCATTCGCAGAAGTAATGCGAGGTCGATGCTTATAGAAGTGTGCTTTGTCGACACCGAATCGGACGCAGATTTATATAATGAAGTCGGCGCAGACAGAATTGCCGAGGCAATAAGTGACGCAATAGTCGGCGAAAAAATGGAGGAGGAACTTACAATGTCGCAATATGAAGAATTAAAACAAATGATTTCGGAACAGACTGCAAGAGTTGATGTTTTGCAGAATGAGGTTTACAAAATCGAAAATCCTATGATTTATAATTATATCGATGATAATATGCCCGACTGGGCAAAAGAGGCTGTTCGGTGGTGCGTGGATAACGGTATAATTGTCGGCACAGGCAGCGGATTGGGACTTGATGATACAAAACTTTGGACCTGCGTAGTGATGTATCGTTTGTCAAAAACATTGAAATAATAAATACAGCTGCCGATAAATTTGTCGGCAGCTAAAAAAATAAACAAATCTTTATAAAAATCACTAAAATATCTTGACATATCTATGTAAAATAAGGTATAATAGATATTGTTGTACAAACAGTGTATAACTGAGTCCATCAAGTCCGTTTTTAGAATTGACTTGCCGGAGGGAGGGGAAACAATGTCTGAAGTAAGAGTAAAAGATAATGAATCATTAGATAGCGCACTTCGCAGATTCAAGCGTCAATGTGCTAAGTCAGGTGTCATGTCTGAAATCAGAAAGCGTGAGCACTATGAAAAGCCAAGCGTAAAGCGTAAAAAGAAATCAGAAGCTGCAAGAAAAAGAAAGTTCTAATTTTTAATTAGCAACATAAGGAGATGACGATAATGTCTTTAAAGGAAAAATTAGCAGAAGATCTAAAATCGTCAATGAAAAACAAAGACACTGTACGCAAAAATACAGTACAACTTGTCCGTACTGCAATATTGCAGGTTGAAAAGGACAACAAAGTAACTCTTGATGACGAGGATATTTTGGAGGTAATTGCAAAGCAATTAAAGCAACGCAAGGACTCTCTTCCTGAATATGAAAAGAGTGGCAGAGAGGATTTAATCTCTCAGTTAAAACAGGAAATGGAATGCTTGATGGAATATCTTCCTAAACAGCTTACAGAGGACGAGCTACGTCCTATTGTAGAAGAAGGCGTTAAAGCAGTAGGCGCAACCTCCATGAAAGACATGGGTAAGGTTATGGAATACGTTATGCCGAAAGTTAAGGGAAGAGCAGACGGAAAAGCAGTCAGCATGATTGCTAAAAGTTTGTTTAACTAAAAATATTACAGAGAGAGCTTCGGCTCTCTCTTATATTTCATTTTCGCTGGTGTAGCTCAGTTGGCAGAGCAACTGATTCGTAATCAGTAGGTCGGGGGTTCGACTCCCCCCATTAGCTCCAATCGGAACAGGTTATGCTTGTTTCGATTTTTTTGTGCAAACAAATCAAAAAGCACGCCTGTATCAGACGTGCTTTTTGTCTTTAAAGATTTTCTTTAAAATAATTTTCAAGAACATTTGCGGCTTCAGTTTCGTCGTTACCTTCAACTTTGACAGTAACGAAATCACCTTTACTGATGCCAAGACAAGTTATTGTAAAAAGTCTTTTTAAGTTTTCAATTCTCTGGTTATATTCAATGCTAATGTTCGACGTAAAATTTTGTGCTTTTTGTACGAGTTTGCCGGCACATCTGGCGTGAAGTCCGTGTTCACCTTGAATTGTATAAGAAAATTGTTTCATGGTAAAAACCTCCTATCCTTCGGAAATATCAATATGATTATTTCCAGATACGTTATTTCTATACCCGGCGGTATAAAAATAAATGCACAACTTTGTACATTGGCTACATTATATCACAGTCGATTGATTTGTCAACAAAATGAATAATAATACCATTAAATAGATAAAAAATCCGATTAATACGAAATGTTTTTTATGAAAAGTGAAAGAAAAAATAACCATTAAATGTATTAATGGTTATATGTTTACAGGATATAATATAACAAAACATCAAAAATGTGTATATTTTGAGGATATATCCTTAATATATGTTAAATATTTTTCGACTTCAGACTGCGGAGAAAGGATTTTTACACCTGTTCCGAGTCCTGCAAGCCAACCGTAAAACTGTGAACTGATGTTTACATTTAATTTGGCAACGAACGTATTTTCAGTATTTGAGTTTAAAATAATATCCTTGCCGAACCTATCCATAACAACACCGATAAGGTTATTGTCAAATTCAATTTCGAGTGTATTTTCGTCACCTGCAAACATACCGAATGTTCTTTTTGAATAGTTTCCTATATCGAATTTGCTGAATTGGTCACCGCCGTCACGTTTTTCGGCGGTTATTGTTATGTTAAGCATTTTGTCTACACGGTAATGGCGTATTTCTTTGCTATCATCATCAAAACCAATCAGATAGTAATTTTCATCGTCCCATACCAAAATATACGGACTTACGGTGTAATTTGCACCGTCCTTTTTCGGTTCAAGCTTTTTGGCAAGCGTCCATGAACAATATTTGAAAGTGATTTTAACATCTGAAGATATTGCGGAATGAAGTTTATCTATATTATAGAAGATACTCTCATTCATCGTCTTAATTCTGTTTGAAACAACGACTTGTCTTTGAAGCGTTTGAGCCTCATGACGGCTGGCGAGCTGTTCGATTTTGTGAATTAACTGATTTGATTTCTTTTCTGTAATGAATTTTGAAGATTGAACTGCGTCAACCAATAACTTCAATTCTGCAATTTCAAAATCTCTTGACGCGAGATAATATCCTTTCGGCTCGCTTCTTCTGCTCAAAATATCGCAACCGAATAATTTAAGCCGTTCAATGTCATCATAAATGCTCTTGCGTTCGGCACTTATACCTTGCTTGGCAAGTGCCGAAATAATATCATTTGCGGACATTGCGTGATTTTCGTCTGTATTTTCCTTTAACATCTGCATTATGTACAGTAATTTCAGCTTTTGATTAAATGATTTCCCCATTGCAATCCCCCCAAGTGTAATATAATTTAATGATACCACAAGTTAATGAGTCTGTCGACAAAATGTCGACAGCTCCAAAAATCACATCTTGTGATGTAATTTTTGAGTGTTTTTAGAGAAAAAATCATAAAGTTCCTCCAAAGTCGAAACTTTAGATTTTAAACCATTTCTGTCGCACAGGTCGCCAGAAATGATTATAAATTGAGGTTGCACCTCAAACACCCAAGAACAAAGTAGACAAAACCATAACGGTTTTGTCTACAATCTGAAATGCCTTTCTCAAAGAGAAAGGCATTTTGGTTTATAGTCCAAGTTGTTTTTTGCAATCTTCAAGAACTTTTTCGATAGTCTTTTCGGCTGTTTCAAAGCTTTCTGCGAATGTGCCGAGATACAACTTGATTTTCGGCTCTGTTCCCGACGGTCTTACGATAAAGTAAGTCTTTTCGTCTGAAAGGTTGTACTTCAATACGTTTGACTTCGGCAAACCTTTAAGAGGTGAAACATTGCCCTTTGTATCTTTAATTGTTTGTGACTGATAGTCGGTGTAAAGTACAACGTCCATACCTGCAACTTTTGTCGGCGGTGTTTGACGTAGGTCTGTAAGTAACTGTGACATCTTTTCCATACCGTCTTTACCCGGCATTACAAATGAAACTGTCTTTTCTGAATAATATCCGTACTTCTTGTATATATCCATAAGTGCTTCGTAAAGTGACTTACCCTTTGTTTTGTAGTAAGCAGCCATTTCTGCGATAAGCATTGTCGCAACAACGCCGTCTTTGTCGCGTGCGTGAGTACCTACAAGATAACCGTAGCTTTCTTCAAAGCCGATAAGATATGTATGGTCGCCTGTCTTTGCGAACTCTGTCATTTTTTCGCCTATGTACTTAAAGCCTGTAAGCACGTTCATAATTTCGATACCGTATGAATGAGCGATTGCGGCGGCAAGCTCTGTTGTAACGATTGTCTTGATAACAACGCCGTTTTCAGGCAGAGTGCCTTTGGCTTTCTTTGATGAAAGTATGTATTCAACAAGCAAAGCACCTGTTTGGTTGCCTGTAAGTGTTCTGTATATGCCGTCGGCGTCACGAACAACTATACCGACTCTGTCACAGTCGGGGTCTGTACCGATGATAACGTCAACGTCATTTTCCTTTGCCATTTTTATAGCGATTTCAAAACCTTCCTTGTCCTCCGGATTAGGTGACTTAACAGTCGGGAAATTACCGTCCTCTGTATCCTGTTCCTTAACGACAAGCACATTTTTAAAGCCCATACGGTTAAGTATTGCCTTGATTGGTCTTGAGCCTGTGCCGTGGAAAGGTGTGTAGATAAGCTTGAATGTATCTGCAACTTCTGCTACTGCCTCGGGATTTTGTTGTTGTGTTTGAACAACATCAAGGAATTTTTCGTCAAGGTCACTGCTTACGATTTCAAGCAAGCCTTTTTCTTTTGCTTCGTCAAGCGAAATAAACTTAACATCGTCAAATATATCGTAGCTGTCGATTGCGGCAACAACAACATCAGCCGCGTCCGGAGGAAGTTGTCCGCCGTCAGGACCGTATACCTTGTAACCGTTGTATTCTTTAGGATTGTGGCTGGCGGTAATCATAACGCCGGCACTGCAGCCAAGTTCGCGAATACCGAATGAAACTTCCGGAACTGAATGAACGATAGGGAAAAGATAAGTCTTTACACCTGCACAAGTAAGAACCTTAGCTGTTTCTTCAGCAAATGTGCGTGAAAAATTACGTGTATCGTAACCGATAAGAACACCTGCTTTTGCGGCGTCCTCACCGTTTGAAAGAACGTATTTCGCAACACCTTGACTTGCACGTCTTACGTTATATATATTGATTCTGTTCGTACCCGCTCCGATAATACCTCTCATACCGGCTGTACCGAATTCAAGTTCACGATAAAATCTTTCTTCTATTTCTTTTTCGTTGTTTTCAATAGATTTAAGCTCTGCTTTTGTGTCATCATCAACCACGTCGCTTGTAAGCCAACGGTTGTAGGTTTCCTTGTATCCCATTGATAACTCCTCCTTAAAAATAATCTCATATTAATATTATATAATACTTTCTCAAAATTTTCAATTATGAATATGTAAAAATTAAAGAAAAGTTATCGTATAAATTGACAAAAAAAACGCAAAACTTGACGAAAAGTGTATTTTGTTATAGAATAGCAGTAATATGTATTAATAAGGAGGACACTTTTATGGCAGTAAAGGTGCATGAAACAGGTTACGGCAAATGGAAAGTGCCTGTGATAATCATAGCTGTTATAGTTGTTTTGGGTCTTGTGGGAACGGGCATACTATTAAGCGACAGCCTTGGTGTTTCAATAGAAGAAGGAAGTAAGAGAATAGAGGTTGCAGAAGGTGACGGTACGTCATCTGTTGCAAAACTGTTAAAGGACAACGGCATAATAAAGTATCCGCTTTTGTTTAAGGTGCAGTCAAAGCTCGGCGGATATGACGGTAATTTTCAGCCGGGTGCGGCAACGATTGATGACGGAATGAGTTACAGTGACATACTTAATCTTATAATAACGCCGAGCCGTGAGGCTGCGAAAATTACAATACCGGAGGGCTATGAAATCAAGCAGATTGCACAGAAACTTGATGAGGCAGGTATTGTAAGCTGGCAGGACTTTTATGCGGCTTTAAATCCCGATGATTATGATTATGCGTTCTTGAAAAACTTGCCTGAACGTGACGGACGTATGGAGGGATATTTGTTCCCTGCAACGTATGAAATTCCGAACGGAATGTCGGCACACGATATTATCGACCTAATGCTTGCGGCATTTGACAATCAGTTTAAACCGGAGTATTATGAACGTGCGACAGAGCTTGGATTGACGGTTGATGAAGTTATAACTATGGCGTCAATCGTTGAACGTGAAACGGACAGCGGAACGGAAAGAGCAAAAGTTGCGGGAGTATTTTATAATAGAAGAAACTCGGGTATGAAGTTCCAGTCGTGTGCGACGGTACAGTATATTTTAGGTGAAAGAAAGCCTGTACTTTCGATTGCCGACACGCAGATAGATTCGCCGTATAACACATATATGTATGCGGGATTTCCGATAGGTCCTATATGCAATCCGGGAACAGAATGTATAGAGGCGGCACTTTATCCGGAGGCAACCGATGCGTATTACTTTGTACTTGGCAAGGACGGCTCACATATCTTCTCAAAGACATATGAAGAACACCTTGCGGCAATGCAGAGTACCGAACAAAATATTTCGGTCGATGACAGTGCGATTGAAAATCAAGACAGTTTAAAACAATAAAGAGGTTTGATAAATGATAGAATATGATAAAGACGCGATTGTTCCGCCGTATATAACGGAATATTTGCGTGCGAAAACAGTGCATAATGATGAATTTATGCACTCGCTTGAAAAATATGCGGAAGAAAACAGTGTTCCGATAGTAGAGCCTGAAACGGCAAGGTTTTTGTCGGTGATGTGCAGAACGGTTAAACCGAAAAAAATACTTGAAGTAGGTTGTGCGATTGGGTATTCTTCTATATTAATGGCACAGGCTACAGATGATGACTGCGAAATAGCAACACTTGAATGTAACGAAGATATGGTGCGTATTGCAAGGGAGAATATTAAAACTTCGGGATATGCGGAAAAAATATCGGTTATTGAGGCGGATGCAAAGGATTATCTTTCGTATATTGACGATGATGAAGTTTTTGATATGATATTCCTTGACGGTCCGAAAGCACATTATATTTATATGCTTGACGAGTGCGTGCGATTGCTGAAAAAAGGCGGTGTGCTTATTTCCGACAATGTGCTTTACAAGGGAATGACAGCGGACGATAACCACGTTGTGAGAAGAAAAATCACGATTGTAAAACGTCTTAGGAAATATATTGATATGCTTATGGAGCATAAGGAGCTTGAAACATCGCTTTTACCGCTTGGTGACGGTGTTACAATATCGGTAAAGAAATAATAAAGGGTAGGAATATATTTATGAAGAAACCAGAACTTTTAGCTCCCGGCGGCAGCTTGGAGAAATTGAAAACAGCGATAGATTACGGTGCGGACGCGGTGTATATCGGCGGTGAAATGTTTTCACTACGTGTTGCGGCGGAAAATTTTTCAAAGGAAGATATGCAGGAGGGTATAAAGTACGCTCACGACAGAGGTAAAAAAGTGTACCTTACCGCAAATATTCTTCCGCATAATGATGATATTGAAGAATTTGAGGGGTTTGTCAAAGATATAAAGAATTACGGCTTTGACGCAGTACTTGTGGCAGATTTGGGATTGTTTGATATGATGCAGGAACTTGCACCGGAAATACCTATTCATATAAGTACACAGGCAAATAACATTAATTATCGCTCGGCAATAAAGTGGTACAAGATGGGTGCAACACGTGTCGTGCTTGCAAGAGAAATGTCGTTTAAAGAAATTGCGGAATTTCAAAAGAAAATTCCTGAAGATTTGGAGCTTGAAGCATTTATACACGGCGCTATGTGTATATCATATTCGGGCAGATGTCTTTTGTCAAACTATATGACGGGACGTGACTCAAACATGGGTGCTTGCGCACATCCGTGCAGATGGAATTACAAACTTGTCGAGGAAACAAGACCGGGTGAATATATGGACGTGTTTGAAAACGAAAGAGGTACGTTTATATTTAATTCAAAGGACTTGTGTACAATCCGTCATATACCTGAGCTTGTGCAAAGCGGTATTGCGAGCCTTAAAATCGAGGGCAGAGTAAAAACTTCTTATTATGTTGCAACGGTTGTTGGGGCGTACAGACGTGAGATTGACAGATATTGTGCCGATCCCGAAAATTATGTGTTTAATGAAGCGGAATACGAAGAGCTTTGCAAGGTCAGTCACAGACCGTATACAACAGGTTTTTATTTCGGCAAGCCCGATGAAAATTCACAAGTTTACACATCAAGTTCGTATATCAGAGATTACGACCTTATCGGTATAGTCAAGTCGTATGACGCGGAAACGGGCATTGCAACGATTACACAGAGAAACCGTTTCTTTAAGGGGGACGAAATAGAGATAATTCAGCCTATGAAACCGTTTTTTGTACAGACGGTTAACAGTATGTGCGACGAAAACGGTAATGAAATCGAAGTTGCAAATCACGCGGAGCAGATAGTTAAGTTTAAAACGGCACAGCCTGTTTGCGAGGGCGCAATGCTTAGAAAGAAAAAGTAAAAAAACAGAGCAGATTTAATAAAAAAACTACTTTTTTTATTAATCTGCTTTTCTTTTTTGAGAGAATATGATAATATAATTTATAACGGCAAATTTGAGAGAGGAAATTTATAAAAAAGGAGAAGGTTTTATGAAAAACAATCTAAAAAAATTGCTTTGTGCGGCATTGTCAACGGCAATGATTGCAGGAAGTATCGTATTGCCTATGACGGCAAGTGCGGCAGAATATACTCCGCTTGTTGAAGGCGATAATGTTTTGAAAGAGTGGAAATTTTCATTCGGAACAACCCAAAAAGACGGATACACAGACGTAGCGACAGACAGAAATGTAATAAAATCGAAAGATTACGGTTTTATAGGCAATGATGAAAGTGTCACAGAAAGTACGACAAAGTATGACAGCTTTGAGTATAAATCGGGACAAACCGTGAAACTTGATGAAAGTGTAAACGGTGTAGGCGTGGTTGAAGATGAGGACGCTACATATCCTGAGTATACGACAGGCGCATACTATCCTGTAAGCTTTGGTTTATATGTAAATAACGGTACATATTACAGAGTGCACGCAGAAGTGACTACACTTGACTCAACAAAAGACGCAGAGGCTTCTTTGTATTATGAAAGAAGACACCCTGCTATGCACAAACAGAAGATAGAAGCAGGAAAGACTGTTTCTGTAGATTTTTCTGTTGATGTTGAAACAATCAACTTCAAAAATGAAGGAAACTTTGTAGATGATATGCTTAACTTGTCGCTTTTGGGCGATAATGCGGCACTTTCTTCGCTTGTAATTCAGCAAATAGACGAAACAGGCGAAAATAAGCCTACAACATTATGGGTATTGGGTGACTCGACAGTTACAGACGGAAATGCCGGACTTCCATACTTTGATTTGCAGAATTATACGGGTGTAGGTGCATATTTGTCAAAGTACGTTCCGTCAACCGTTGCGGTATCAAACCAAGGTGAAGGCGGATTAAATGCCGCAGATAACGGTCACTTTAGCATTGTAAAGAATAACATCAAAAAAGGCGACTTTATGTATGTTGAATACGGTCACAACCATGCAAAGGCGGGGGATAATCCGCATGGTTCATCAGGATATTTGGGTTGCTTGTCAAAGTATTACGACGCTTGTAAAGCTGTAGGTGCAACACTTATTCTTGTAGGTCCGATAGACAGACATAACTCGAGTCAATATGACGAAACAACCAATACATGGTCTACAACTTTGGCTCAATACAGTAAGGTGGCAAAATATTATGTTGATATTATCAAAACAGCCGGTGCTGAAAAAGCGGCTGAATTTGTAAAAAAGGCTGCGGCTGAAAAGACAAGCGGTGATGATGTTTCTGACACAACATACGCTTGGGCGGACAGTGTTATAGCCGAAGGTGTGACGGATAAGGCAGACAGTAATGTTGCATTCGTGGATTTGAACCAACCGACTCTTGATTGGCTTGGAACAGTGACAAAAGAGGCTACTGTAAAAGATGAAAAAGTTACAAACAAACAAGCTTTGTCAAACTTCTATTTCCAAACATCTAAAGGGGGGAAAACTGACGGTACACACCCTAATGACGCAGGAGCTGACGCTTTGGCACACAAGTTCTTTACAGAAGGAGATGTAATTGAATATCCTGCACTTGCACCTCTTATGACAAGAGTTACGAACGGAAGTACAGATGTACAACCTGTTCCGGTATCCAAGGATATTATAAATGCAGGTTATCCGTCAAATGATTGTTGGCCAACATATCAATCATTGGCTTCATACGAATTTGCGACAAGAATTTCGGGTGTTAATTTTGACTCTGACGGCGTACTAAAAAGCGTTGATGTTCTTCCTCTCGACAAATCAATGATGAGTACATACAGTAGAGCATATGTTGCGGTATATAATAAAGAAACAGGTGTTCTTGAAAATCTTGCCGTTTCAACAGATCACGTTGATAATACACAGGACGGAGTTCAAAATCTTAGATTCGACACTGATTTGACGGTTGGTGACAATCAAACATATAAAGTAATGTTGTGGGGTTATGAGGACAAAGAGGGTAGTCCATTGACTATGGAAGCATACGCATATCCTCATACTGAAAGCGTTGTAAAAGAAGCTATAATTAAAAATGAATCAAATGAGTTAAATGAAGAATTCAAGTATACCGGTGTAGAAAGCGGCGGCAGCCTTGACGGAAAAGGCGGCTGGGCATCGGGCGGTTCAAATCAGACTGCGTCTGACTTTGCGTTTACATATGGTGAAGCTGATTCAAAATCATATGCACATATTTCTTCAAATGGTCTACAAGCAAACGGATCAGCTCAAGGAAGTGCATATGTATATAAAAAGTTTGATAAGCCTGTACAGTCGGGTAAATTGATGATGGATTTTGATTTCCGTTATAATAGCGGTACACCGTCAATCTTGTTTGTAACAAGCGGTGACCCGTGGAAGTGGCCGGCAGCGATTAATCCGTTCAAAGTTGCACTAAATAGTAATAATGCGGTAGAAGTTACAATGAACGGTCAAGTTGTAGGTACTATAAGTGCTAAGAGATGGTCAAATGTTCATTACGAACTCGATTTAGACACAGGTATTGAAACAATGTCAATAGACGGCGGTACTCCTGTAAAACATGTTGTTGACAATTATCAAACAACAGAAATAACAGTTTCTCCTGCAACATTGGATCAAATTGTATTTGAATATGTAAATAAGGCGGCTGCATTTGATTTCGATATTACAAACTTAAAGATTGCTACAATCGAAAAAGAAGCACTTCCTCAATATAACGTTGCGGTTGCTTCGAATGATGAAACAATGGGTACAGTTGAAATCAATGGCGTTGATGAAACAGCAACCACAGTTGATTTGAATACAATTACAACAGTTAAAGCTGCTGCAAAAGACGGATACCGCTTTACAGGTTGGTACGAAGGTTCAAATCTTGTTTCAAGTGACGCAGAATATTCATTCAGAGTAAGAAACAATGTATCTCTTACTGCTAAATTTGAATTAAAGCCAAGCTTTGACAGTATAACAACTTACAAAATAAAAGCTACTGAAACGATGGTAAAAGTTCCTGTTGAAGAAGCAAAGGATATTACTTTGACAGTAGAAGACGCGAAAAATGCAGAGGGTGTTGATGTAGCTGTTGACAGTGAAAACACTGACGAAGTAACATGGACTCTTGTAACAAACGACGTGGAAAATGTAACACTTGTAGGTAATATACTTACTGTATCACCTGACTTTACATTGCCTGAAACAAGTCAAAAGGATATTGTGGTTAAGTGCGTATGTAACGAAATTGAAAAAGAAATTACTATAATGCTTCATACATACAATTACTTGCTTGATATGAGTTTTGATGACGGTGAAGTTACAGGTAACCTATATAACAGTGATACACAGTGGAAAGAAAACAACCAAGTTATGAATATCGGTCTTATCGGACGTGGCGCACATAATATTGTTGACAGTCCGTTTGGCGGAAAGGCTTCGTATCATTCATTGAGCGCAAACTACGGTACAAGAAACGGTTCATCGAAGTTTACTTCAATGAGCGGTGACGCACTTGTTATCGACCTTGATTTGGGAATTGGTGAAAAGAGCTTCATAAAGTTCGGTGATAATTGCCAAACAAATCAAGATGTTGCCACAGGTTCATTCCTTGTATTAGAGCCGAAAGACGGTAAATTGATGTACTATGATTATGCCGATTCTTCATACAAGGAAACAGGTTTGACATCATCAAAAGATAATAAGACATATTCATCATTGTATCATGTTCAAACTGCGGTTGATTTCAAAGCTAAGACTGAAAAAGTCGTTATAACACCTTACGTAAACGGTGATATGGATACTGAAAACGCAGTTACACTTAATTTGGATATAAAAAATGCTACTGCAACGGCATTTTCAATGTTGGGTGTATCTCATGCAGAAAATAACGGTACAATCCACGTTTTGACAGATAATATTAAAGTAAGAACAGCTACGTCATCATCAGCATCATCAGTTGAATAAATCAAAAAAAAGACCGCGAAAGCGGTCTTTTTTTGGTAAAAATAATCTACAAAAATAAAAAATGTACAACTTGAATTTTGCATTTTGAATAAAAAATTATGTGCTTTTTTGTGCAATATTTTCATTCAAAGTTTCTTAATAATATTGCACATACAAAAAAAATATGATACAATATATACCATATAGATGGGTTAGGATTGTGCAGATTTACTTAAATCAACATCCTGTACCTGCTAAATTAAACAATACTTGGAAACAAGTTAAGGAAAGAAAGGGAGAGAAGAAATGAAAAGTAAAAAACTAATTTCATTACTTTGCGCCGCTGCTATGTCAGCATCTGCTTTCGCAGGCTTGACAGTAACAGCAAGCGCGGCAACAGATTTAGTCACTCTTGATGGCTCAACAGCAGATGGTTGGGTTGCTCCGGATGGAGCAGATAAAGGTGACATTGTTCCGACAGTTACCATTGATGACGGTGAAACTGACCAATATTTAAAATTCCAAGGTAGCGGCGGCGGTAACCGTAAGTCGACATATTCTTTGGGTCAAACTATTTCAGGTCAATATACTATTGAATATGATACAATGATGACTCGTGGTAATGGTATGAGCAGAATCATGCACTCAAACCAACTTGCATTTACAAATGATACAAACACTAAGGATACAAGAGATGGTGCAGGTATTATAGATACAGTAAATGCACAACAAGGTACAAAGTATAATTCAGGTTCAGGTGCGTCAGTAGCTAACGCTGCTATGAAAACTGACCTTAGACCATATCTTACAGATAAATGGGTAATTAATGATGATTCAACATCAGAATTAGTAGCTTATCCTGAAAGTGCAGTCGAGGTTGCAGATACTAAATGGGTAAGAGTACAAGCTGCAGTTAATAATGATAAGACTACTGTAACAGTAATCGATAAGTCAGGTAATAAACTTGTTGACGGTGTAGAATATACAAACTCAACAAATGAAATTAATTCAATATATGTTTGCTCAAACAGAGGTGATGGTGGTAGTGGTATAGTTGCACTTGACAACTTACATATTTACCAAGGTGCTCCGGAAACACTTACAACAGATGGTCTTAGAGGTGATGCAACTGTTGTAGTTCCAACAGTTATGCCGGTTCCGGACGTTAAGACACAGGCTCCTGGCCTTTCAGCTCCAGATGGAGTTACACCGGTAGTTAACAATACTTTCAGCAAAGCACTTGCATCAACAGCGATGGGCGAAACTGCTACAACAATTACAGATGTAGACGGTCTATCTATTGCTATGGGTAATAGAACAGGCGGCGATACAGCAACAACTGTTTCAGTAGAAGATTGGGCAGCTGGCGATAAAGTTCTTACACTTGCAGGTGGTCCTTATTCAGGTGCCGGTAGAGGTCCTGTAGTTTCTGCTGCAAATACTTTGGCATTAGCAGACGGAAAATCATCTGTAATGACATTCGCTGTTAATCTTGGCTCAAACAAGGCAGGCGGTGCCGGTAGACTTTATATTCTAAAGGATAACAGCCAAGCTGGTACTGACAAGAACGGTGCATACAACAATGTTATGGGTGTACTTACAACTGATGACACAGCCTCAAGCTACACAATCGGTAGCGGTAGCAATGTTATAACAATCGGTCAACAAGTTGAGGCTTATCAATGGTACAAAGTTGCAATTATAGTTTCAAGCGATAAATTTAGAATTTGGGTTGCAAAAGCTGATGAAGATTTCACAGAAAAACCACAAGTTGATTGCGACCACGTTGGAACAGGCAATACAGCAACATCAGTTACAGAACTTCCATTGTTAGCAGTAACATCTGAAAAAGGTGGTTCTTACACAGGTTCAGTTGCAAGAATTGATAATATGCTAACATATTCAGGAACAGCTGATCAACCAAGAAAACTTCTTCCAACAACACAAGCAGCTCCGACACCTGCTCCGATACCTGCAAAGGTTACAATGAGCGTTGATGAAACTGCTAACACAGTTACATTGACATCAGATAAGGATACAGATGCAGTTCTTGTTCAAGCATCATACAGAACTGATAATACATTGGATTCAGTTAAGAAAGTTGTAAATCTTAAATTAGAAGCAAACAAGGCTACAACAGTTCCTGCAACAGATTTAGATGCATTCACAACGAATGATAAGATAATGGTTTGGGATAGTCTAAAGACTATGACACCGCTTGCTAATGCTTATACAGTAAAGAACGGTGCAGCTCAAGCAACAGCTAAGCCGGCTCCGACAGCTGAACCTACAGAAGCTCCGGCAGAAACAGCTGCTCCGACAGCTGAGCCGACAGAAGCTCCGGCAGAAACAGTTGCTCCGACAGCTGAGCCGACAGAAGCTCCGGCAGAAACAGTTGCTCCGACAGTTGAGCCGACAGAAGCTCCGGCAGAAACAGTTGCTCCGACAGATACACCGGCTCCAACAGCAACAGCTGTTCCTACTTATGCAGTATCAGGTACTGTAGACGCAGGTGTTAAATCTGTAACTCTTACAGATAAAGCAGAAGCTGAAAATACAATTACAGGTACAATCGAAGATACAGCTGTAACATTTACAGGTGTTAAAGCCGGTACATATACAGTATCAGCTGTAGCTAAAGATGATTACAAAGATTTAACAGTAACTCCTCAAGAAATTACAGTTAGCGGCAATCTAGCAGGTGTATTCACAGTAACAACAACTGCTAAAGTTAAGAGTGCTGTAACTACTACAGTAACAGGCGGTATTGCTACAGTAACAGGCGCAACAGATTTGAAAAGCGTTGCTGAAGGTACAGAACTTACAATAACAGCTGCAACACCTGCTTTGGGTTACCTTGCTGCTGATCCGACAATTACAGTAACAAAGACAGACGATGCCGAAACAACAGTAGCTGTAGCAGAAGGCAAGTTCACAATGCCTGCATACCCTGTAACAGTAACAGTTGCATATGCAGCAGATCCGACAGTGGCTATTGCAACTCTTGAAAATACTGCAACTTCAGGATGGGGCAGTAACAAAGGTACAACAGTAAATACTGAAACGGGATTAGAGCATTTCAATAATGATACTGATACATCATGGGCAGGAACAGCATTTGCACAGTTTACATTGCCAACATTGGCTGAAGGCGAAGGTGTTGCAAAAGCTGAATTGATTTACAATGTAAAACAAGGCGGTAATCGATCAAGAACATCTAAAATTTTCGCTTTGACAAACGGTAATATTGACTTGACAACAATGACAGGTACTGCTGCTGACAGATTTGCTGATGCAAGAACTCTTATTACTTCATTTAATACAGTAGTAGGCGAAAATGCTTTGACAACTGACGTTACTGCCGCTGCACAAGGTAAGAACGGTAAAATTACTCTAATGTTTACAGACAATGCAGGCGGTGCAGATTTGTATGGTAAAGCATCAGCTGATAAAGCTCCTGTTTTGAAGATTACAAAAGGTAAAGTAGTTACATTTAATGTGGCAGCCGCTGCAAATGCAGATACAAAAGTTGCAGGTGCAAAGATTGTAGTTAAGAATGGTGATACAACTGTTGCAACTATAACAACTGACGATCAAGGTGTAGCATCAACAGCTTTATCAGCAGGTACTTATACATACACTGTTGAAAGCAATGATTACGCAATCAAGAAAGACGGTACACTTACAGTTGCAGATTCAGTTGTAGCAGAAAATGTTGCTTTGACAGCTAATGCTGCAAAAACAGTTGAAATTGCTAACCCTGCAACAGGTACAACTCTTGCTCAAGGTGAAGAGGCTACTTATACAGCTACTGTAAAAGACCAGGATGGCAGAGTTATGACAGCAGCTGTTGATTGGGCTGTAGTAAACGGAGAGGATGCAGCTGCAGAAAATATTACAGTTGCAAACGGTAAAGTTAATGTTGCAGAAGAAGCAACAGCAGGTGATTACAAAGTTAAAGCTACAGTAAACGGAACAACAGTTTCAGCAACTGCTGATTTGAAAGTTATTGCTGCTGAAAAACTTAACCTAAGTATTACTTCTCAAAATGCTGACCAAGGTACAGTTGCATATACTGTAAACGGTGTTGCAAGTACAGATACTCAGTTGAATAAGGGTAAGAAGATTGTTGCAACAGCTACTCCTGCAGCTCTTTATGAATTTGCAGGTTGGGCAACATCAACAGAAAATGCAACAGCAGGAACATATGTAAGCACAGATGCTCAATATTCATTTGATTTAACTGCTAATACAACACTTATTGCTGTATTTAAGTATAATGGTATCTATTATCAGAATGATTATAACAATGCAACAGAAAGTGATTGGAAATCGGGCAATACAGGTAGATATACTGTATCTATTGCCGGTGATGACGATAAGTATACTCAAATTTCAGCTGTCAAAACAGGTGAAAACGGTACTTCTATAACAAGCAGTGCAGTTCAAGTTGATGCGGATAAAGATTATATTGCTGAGTTTGATTTGGCTTTAACAGGTGGAACTAATCAATTATCAGGATTTGCTGTGAAAGCGAAAGATTCAGACAAGTATGCGCTTGTATTACAGTTGAAAACTGCTAATACTACAACATGGACAGTAAACGGAACAACTGATGTTACACTTGAAAAGGGTGTATTATATCACTATACAATCGAAAAGGTTGAAACAGGTGTAAAGGTTACAATAGCACCAAAAGCCGGTGGTGATGCGGTTGTAGACGGTGTAACATATACAAATGATACAGCTACGACAGGCGAATTTGCCGGTAAAGTAAGTAATGCAGGTCTTGCAGGTATGCAATTTAATACAAAGAGATACTATGCAGGAATGCAGATTGATAATGTATTGGTAAAAGCCCCTGCAACAACATCTGTAACTGAATAATTTATAAAGTAATAAAAGAACGGTCGTATGGCCGTTCTTTTTGCTTGACAAATGTAGCTGTGTGTGATAATATAATAAAAGAAATGGTAAACAAACCATGCTGCATGTTAATAATTTAGTAGAAAGAAATATTTTCTACGAAATAGTTACCTATTTGGACGATAGGTAACTATTTTTTTATTATCACTATACAAAGCAGTAAAACCAAAGTTAAATAAACAATAGCTTCACTCATATGCACACCCCCTTCAAGGTGGTGTCAGCATGGTTTGCAACCATTTCAGAATGTTATTATATCATAGAGGGAAGAATTTGTCGATAAATGTAAATGCTATGATAATTTCTTATAATAAAAATATGGAATTTTGCGTTTAAATAACAAATATTGTAAATGTCAAGTGAAAATGTACAAAAAGGGCAAATGAAAATGTACAATTTTGG
>ERZ772858.75-NODE-75-length-126385-cov-5.312626_pt1 | contig 126385 bp, 108 predicted proteins | sample MGYA00512136_ERZ772858 | MGnify/ENA primary metagenome ERZ772858 (study PRJEB29015, sample SAMEA2737726) | human gut metagenome | biome: human gut; feature: human-associated habitat; material: faeces | place: China | collected 2012 ...
TGCTCTTCTTTTCGTAGCGTGCCGATATCAGCTCAAAAAGCAGCTGTCCCTGCAGCGGCGTGAACGGAATGTACCCCAGCTCATCGAGAATGAGCAGTTTAGGCTTGTTAACATCCCGTATTTTTTCATCAAATGTTCCTGCATTGTAAGCTTTTTCCATCTGCTCCACCAGCCTGGTCACGGAGTAAAAACGGACCGAAAGGCCTTTCTGCAGCGCCAGCTGCCCCAGCGCTATGCTCAGATGCGTCTTTCCGACTCCGGACGGACCAATCAGAATCACGTTTTCACCACTGATCACCCACCCGAGAGAAGCAAGCTCGCGTATCCTGCCCGGGTCTATTGATGGCTGGAATGACATGTCGAATCCGTCCATAGTCGCCGCGAAAGGAAAATGAGCGCTCATCTGAGCTAACCGCACGCGGTTTCCGTCACGCTGCTCAATCTCTTTTCTGAAGACATATTCCAGCGTCTCGCGTGGAGTCATATGGCTCGTGGCCGCTGTTTCCACCAGTTCGACCAGGTGATCGCGGGTATAGGTCAGCCGCAGGCGGGCGGCCATCTCAGTCAGCTGAACATCGGCAGGTCTCAGTTCTCCCATGGCCTAAGCTCCCGTCCTGAATGCGGCATCGTACGTGCCGGGATTTCTCTGACATTGCGGATTCTGCATTCTGTTCCAGTGCCTGTCTTTTTTTAACTCTTTGATTTTTTTCTTAAAATTCTCTTCTTTAGAGAGCGGATTTGACCATGTGCCATCCTTCGCTGTAATAATATCCCTGGCCTTGTCCAGGATGACTGACTGCCCTCCGCATCTGACTGTGATTGTGTCCCTTACAACCACCAGCTGCACTTCGTGACGTGCAAAGCCGTCAGGTACGCGATACATGGCATTATCGACCCGGATAAGGCCATTTTTGTCTGCCGTCCGCTCTTCATAGCGTGCCGTGGCTATCGGCGGCTTCCTGTTGGGACGCAGTGCCGGTTTTTCAATCAGCCACCGCTCCGCCGGCGTCTTCGGCCCCTGAAGGAACGGGTCGTTAATATGGTGTCGATCACATACGGACAGACTCCATCTCTCCAGATGGCAGTTCAGAGCCTCCAGATCTTTAAAACGGCCGTTAACCAGAGCGTTGTGTTTGATGTACCTGACGGCGGATTCAACCTTGCCTTTTGAGTTTGGCTTCCTGACAGACGTGGCTATGGGGCGCACGCCATGATACTGGCAGAACCAGTCGAAGCGGGCTGCAAAACGCTCGTTCTCCGGCGCATAGTGGTCTTTCACCAGTGTTTTTGCATTGTCACAGACGATTTCCCGTGGCACGCCATCGAAAAACCTGAACGCTGACTCTATGCCGTCAAGCCAGTCTGCCTGGTTCTCTGAAAAGTAGGACTTGGCAAAAATCCTGCGTGAATACGACAGTTTGGCGACAAAAAAATGAACGCGCACCGTCTCCCCGCCCACGCAGACATCGTCTTCTCCGAAGTCAATCTGCATCTGGTGTCCGGGAGGCGTTTCAAAGCGTTCCGTCTTCGTCAGCCTGCTCTGCAGGAGCTCCAGGCGAAAAGGCGTGCAGAACTTCTGCAGCGTGCGCAGGCTTGGCGGCTCCACGCTGATGGCGTCCTTCACAAACCGGAGCATGGCCGAACAGTTCCCCCTGCAGTCGTAAAATAGTTTCCTGATATCCTCCCGATTCGCCTCCATTGCCCGCCACGCCCGGCCGTGATGCCCTTTGTGGGGAATATTGCGCTGAAAGCGCCGTACCGTGTTGCGGGCAGCTCCCGTCATCCCCGCCACTGTTTTAATTCCATGGCCTTCGGCCAATAGAGCCATGATTTGGCTGACTTTGTACTTGTCCAGCATATCGGAACCTCCTGTGCATAGGACGGTTCCTTGTTGTGCCCTGTTTATGGTCATGAGTTAACCCCCTTATCCTGCCCCCGCTCGAGGGGGGGCAGTTTTCGTTCGTTTAGGGGGTTAATTATACTTTCGCCTTACACAGAATCATCAATATGCTGTTGGATGGGGTTAAGGGCAAGCTCACTTCTTCTAAATGGTACAAGATTAACCATTGCTCTCAGGATACGGCCAACCGCGATATTAATGATCTCATTCTTAAGGGCATCCTTGTGAAGACACCTGGGAACGGAAGAAACACGGCCTACGAGCTCGCAGCTCTCTAACGAAAATCTTTTTCCTGCAGCCTCCGCTGTCTGCCACAGACGCAGCAGCGATGATGTAAGCGCTGCTAGGAGGGCTCTCCTCCATGAGCGTCAGGGGGACCCATTTGTGGTTCTGTCAGTCTCCATTGGCTCAGTCCCGTCAGAAAGTCTGTCCATGTCTCGGTGGATTCATAAGAGGCCTGGCCTTCACCCGGTGGTTCCCTGGCAGGCGGGTTCCCGCTGGCCCCTCTGAACGATCGCTTATTGGATCCACATCACCCCGAATCCCGTGAATCCGGCAGAGAGGAAGGGCCAGGTGTCAGTCAGAGGGTGGCCAGAGCCATGGTGTGCTCCTTTCGGTTTTGTGGTTTCTGATGATTCCAAACAAACCCCAGGCGTTCCCATGGCTCACATTTTCTTGCCACAGGATTTCCCACCACTATGTGGATTCTCCTGGAGCAAAAGCTCAAAACGCAAATGTATTCAGCTGATTTTTATATCAATGATAAAATTTTCTGCTGGTGATTTATCTTGATTTTTTATTGATATGCACATGATACAAATCATATAATTTTATACGCCAATACAATATTTTTGTGCATAAACATCACCATCGTCACGGGAAATATAGCTCATCATATCATAAACATAAATGTCACTCTTTATCGTCATCCCTAAAGATTCGATTTGGCTTATCATATTTTGTAATGCTTTTTTATGGGTTTCATCTGTCCCTTTATGCCCCATAACGGCATACATGCCATCATGTTTTATATGCAAATTGGAATGTTTTGTACATTTTCTTTTTTTATTGAAATAGTATTTTTCAATATATTTCCCCTGTTTTACATCTTTAAAATTTAAAATGACACCGAATGGATATCGTGGCTGCTCTTCCTGATTAACGATATATTCATTGTATTTGATAAATCTTTGTATGTTTTCTTCCTGAGATTCAGAGGGTTTTGCTCCAGTATCTATTATTTCAAAAGATTCTTCATCATGATGCTGTATCATTAATACATCATAATTGAACCGCAATGATTCATTCAAACATGTTACCATGTCATATAACATGTCTTTTATTCTTTTCATGGCGTCAAGTTCTTTCTTGACAGTATTGTATCGTTCCTCAAGGAAATTGAGAAAATTCTCTCCATCCATATTGTGGAGGTATTTTTTTATATCTTTTAATGGACTTCCAATGCTTTTAAGAATGGAAATAAGTTCAAATTCAAAATACTGATCTATCCTATAATGCCGATAGCCATTTTCAGATATGCATTTTGGCTTCAGAAGGCCTTCCTTATCATAAAATAACAGTGTGCCTTTTTTTGTTCCGCATAGTTCCGCAAAAGCCCCTGTGGTCAGCATTTTTGTATTCATTTTTTCCCTTGACCCTAAAGTTACTGTACCCTTTATTCTGCCGAATGAACTGAAAAAAGGCAATAAGTTGTTGGTTTCCTGTTAAGGGAGCATCGTGCTTCATGCTGAAAATAAACAAAAAAATATGCGGAGTCATCCCTGCCGTCTGCCTTGCCCTGTTCCTTGCAGGCTGTGACAGTCCAGGGGAAAAAGAACCGGAAGCGGAAATCGAACAGGCGCGGTACCTGACGCTTAAGCAGGAAAAACTGAGCCTGACCAGTACCCTGCCAGGCAGGGTGTCTCCGCTTGTACTGGCGGAAGTCAGGCCACAGGTAGATGGTATTATTACTGAACGCCTGTTTGAAGAAGGCTCGATGGTACAAAAAGGGCAGACGCTGTATCGCATTGACGCTGCTCCATATCGGTCTGCGTATGCTGCTGCCCGGGCATCTCTGAATGAAGCGAAAGCCCAGGAGAGTGTGCTCGGCCTGCTGGAAAAACGTCAGCGGAGCCTAACGCTGGGGCTGTCCATAAGCCGTCAGGCTCTGGATGATACCATTTCCCAGCATGGCCAGGCCCGCGCCCGGGTCAGCAAGGCACAGGCGGAGCTGGAAAAAGCAGCCATCAATCTTTCCTATACAGACATAAAAGCCCCTGTATCGGGCCGCATCGGAGCCTCGAGCATAACCGTCGGAGCGCTGGTCACGGCAAATCAGTCTTCAGCTCTCGCCGTCATCCGGCAGACCGGCCGTGTCTATATTGATATGACGCAGTCCAGCGCGGATATCATTCACCTGCGCCGTGCCATCGCCCGGCGTATGATGTCTGTCAGCGGTAATGTGACAAAAATCCGCCTCAGACTCGAAGATGGCTCTCCTTATACCGCAGTCAAACCGGCACCCGGTGAAAGTTCACCTCAGTGGATACAGGGGGAGCTCTTATTCTCGGAAGCCTATGTGGAGCAAAGCACGGGAAATGTAAAACTTCGTGCCGTGATTGATAATCCTGACGGACTCCTGCTGCCTGGCATGTATGTGACAGCAATATTCGAAGAGGGAACCATCGATAATGCCATGCTGGTTCCCCAGCGCAGCGTTGTGGCAACCGGTACGGGAGGACATGCTGTTTTCCTGCTGGAAAAAGCCCCCGGAGACGATGGGTCTTTTCGGGTGATACGCCGCGATGTCACGCTTGATCGGGCTGTCGGCAACCGCTGGCTGATAAAAGACGGCCTGAAGGAAGGTGAGCTCCTGGTCGTGGATGGCCTGCAGAAAACCGTGCCGGGAATGCTCGTCAAAGGTGTGCCCGCATCGTCCGCGGCAGAAGGGAAGTAACGTATGGCAGCTTTTTTTATCAGCCGCCCGGTTTTCGCCTGGGTTATTGCCATCATAATCATGCTTTCCGGCGGACTCGCTCTCAATAAGCTTCCGGTAGAACATTATCCTGATATTGCCTTGCCGCAGATATCGGTTTCCGCACAGTATCCTGGGGCTTCCGCTTCGATTATTGATCAGAGCGTCACGCAGATTATTGAACAGCAGATAAAAGGCCTGGACAATCTTCTGTATATGAACTCAACCAGCAGTTCTTCCGGCGAATCGGAAATACTTCTTACATTCAACGCCGGAACAGATATTGATATCGCTCAGGTACAGGTCCAGAACAAATTGCAGCAGGCTATGTCACAACTGCCTGATGTCGTTCAAAAGCAGGGTGTTCAGGCTCTCAAAGCCGTGGAAAATTCGTTCATGACGGTCGCTTTTTATGATGAAAGCGACACCATGCGCGGAAATGATATCAGCGATTATGTGGCAAGTTCCCTGGTTGATGCCCTGAGCAGAATTCAGGGAGTTGGCTCCGTGACACTGTATGGCTATCAGAATGCCATGCGTATCTGGTGCTATCCTGATAAAATGCTGCAATACAAGCTCAATCCCAAGGATGTCATTACGGCAGTTCAGGAGCAGAATGCTCAGGTAGCAGGCGGACAGACAGGCGCGGCGCCGGCGCCTCCGGGTCAGGAAGTCTGCATCACAATCAACGCTTCTTCCAGTCTGGAAACCGTCAAAGAGTTCGAAAATATCATTCTGAAAGTCAGGGAAGACGGTTCTGTTCTGTATCTTAAAGATGTCGCCCGCATTGAGCTGAATGAAGAGCAGTTCATGGGCGGCACATGGTTCAACGGGCATATGGGAACCGGTGTCGCCTTCAAGCTGGCTTCGGGTGCGAATGTTCTGGAGACGACAAAAGCCATCAAGGCTGAACTGGCTTCTCTTGTCCGCTTTTTCCCGCCTGGTCTCACCTACGCCTTTGCCGATGACCGCGCTCCTATCGTGGAGAAATCCATTGCTTCCGTGGCGCGCACATTATTTGAGGCCATTGCGCTTGTCGTGGTCATCATGTTTCTGTTTATGCAGAGTCTGCGGGCCACCGTCATTCCTGCCATTACTGTCCCTGTTGTCCTGCTCGGCGTTCTGGCCATACTTTATGCAGCCGGATTTTCCATTAATACCCTGACACTGTTTGGCATGGTGCTGGCTATCGGACTGCTGGTGGATGACGCCATTATCGTGGTGGAAAACGTGGAACGTCTCATGCGGGATGAAAAGCTTTCTCCCAGGGAAGCAGCCTTTAAGTCCATGCGCCAGATAACCGGAGCACTCATCGGGGTGGCAGTTGTTATCTCAGCCGTTTTTGTCCCTATGGCTTTTATGTCCGGTTCCACAGGAGCTATTTTCAGACAGTTTTCCATTACCATTGTTTCGTCAATGACATTATCTGTCATTATTGCCATCATTCTTACCCCTGTTCTTTGCGCCACCATACTGCGGCCTTTGAATCATGATCCCTATGAAGGTTTATTTGGGAAATTTAATAGGGGTTTTGATTCCCTGATAAGATCTTACACGGCTCAGCTCAGAGGCTTTTTGAAAAAAATCGGTTTATGGGGCGTGGCTTTTGCTCTGCTTATTGCCGTCTGCGGCGTTCTTTTTATGTTCCTGCCATCCTCTTTTCTCCCCGATGAAGATCAGGGCACCCTGTATGTTGACGTGCAGTTGCCTCCGGGAGCCACAATAGAGCGGACCAAAAAAGTCGTTGAAGAGATTGATACCTATTTCCGTACGGTTGAAAAAGACTCCATCCAAAGTGTGATGTCTGTAATCGGCTGGGGATTCAGCTCAACCGGTCAGAATTCGGCCATGGTGATGCCTCTGCTCAGGGATTGGAGTGAACGGGGCAAGGGGCAGAGTTCTTTTGATATCATGGAACGCGCCTCTGCCCGCTTCGCCTCCATCCCCGATGCCAGTGTGTTTGTCATGATCCCTCCGGCAATGATGGAGCTGGGAACTTCCTCCGGGTTTGAAATGCAGCTGACAGATCGCGCGGGGCAGGGGCATGAGGCTCTGTTCAAAGCCAGGGATATGCTGCTGGGCAAAGCGAAAAAAGCCGCCTCCGTTACCGATGCGCGGTATTCCGGCATGGAAGACACTGAACAGTATGATCTCTCCATAGATATCGCCAAAGCCGGTGCGTACGGTTTGACAAAAGGGGATATTAACGGAGCCATCAGCGCCTATTGGGCCGGTGAAGACATCAATAACTTTTCCGACCACGGCAGGACCAAAAAGGTCTATTTCCAGGCCGATCCCGCATTCCGTACAAATATCAACGATTTCTCAAAGTATTATATCAGGAACTCCCACGATGAAATGGTTCCTCTCTCCAGTGTTGTGAAAGCTCAGTCCATCGTGGCTTCTCCCAGCCTGACCCGGTATCAGGGGATCCCTTCTGTGAAAATTGAAGGATCTGCTTCACAGGGCAAAAGCTCCGGACAGGCTATGAGGGAAATGGAGCAGTGCGCATCCAGCCTGCCGTCCGGTTTTGACACTGCATGGACAGGACAGTCGTATCAGGAACAGACCTCTTCCAATCAGGCCCCCATGCTGTACGCCATATCCATCATTTTTGTTTTTCTCAGCCTCGCCGCGCTGTACGAAAGCTGGACGATTCCACTGGCCGTCCTGCTTGCCGTGCCCACCGGCATCGTAGGCGCCCTTGGAGGCGCATATCTGAGAGGGATGAACAACGACCTCTATTTTCAGATAGCCATACTGACCATCATTGGCCTCTCCGCAAAAAACGCTATCCTCATTGTGGAGTTTGCCAGGGCTCTCCATAAAAGCGGCAAAGATCTGGTTTCGGCTGCAGTGGAGGCGGCGAGGCTCCGCCTGCGTCCCATCCTTATGACATCCCTGTGCTTTATTCTCGGCGTTGTGCCTCTCACAATCAGCTCAGGGGCCGGGGCCGGGGCGCAGAATGCGCTGGGAACAGCGGTAATGGCGGGAATGCTCACAGCTACGGGCCTTGGCATCTACTATACTCCTCTGTTCTTTGTACTGGTGATGCGGATATTTGCCCATAAGAAACCATAAAAATTTTTTATCATCCCGCCCGGAAGACTCCCGCCTCTACAGGCGGGGGTAACTGACACACTGATGATTCGGGCTTTACCAAATCGGAATAACTTTTGCCGAAACAGCTCAGAAAGCACGAATACTCTTCAGATCCGCTTTGCTGCCGACTTTGAGTTTGCGGTATATATTTTTTAATATGGTGTTTACGGTGTGTATACTGATACAGAGACGCGCTGAGATCTCTTTGGCACTCAGCCGATCCCTGGCCAGTATGAAAACCTCACGTTCCCGGGGGGTCAGCAGTGAAGCTCCTGCCTGTTTTGCCTTAAGGCGTGCTGCGCCCTGTTCACGGCGGGAGCAGACGGCCCGCAGTTCTGCAAGCTCCTGGGGTATGAGAGCAGAAAGCGGTCTGAGGTCGGAAGCCAGGCGGGCAAATGGCAGATATATTCTGTCCGGGAGGGCGAGCTGCAAAGCCTCTTTCATATGGGAGGCAGCTCCCGGCATGCTGCCCTCTCTCGCTTCGGCAATGGCCAGATACAGGGTATGGTACAGGCGCGGAAGGATATAATGCATCGCACGGGCCTGCTGCATAATCAGGTCTTCGCACCTGCGTAATTCCTCGTAGCGGCCCTCCAGAAGGAGATAGTGCTCATAAAGAATCAGGGCATAGGGAATGCTGTGGGTGTAAACCACCCGCTGTATTCCCGCTATATCACGCAGCCAAAGGGGAATATCCGCGCTCTGTCCCAGACCAAGATCCAGTGTTGCCTGGCATAGCTCGCCCAGGCGCAGCACTGAACGCTGCCCCGATTCTTTCATATTGCGGACAATGTTTTCGCGGGTCATTTCATAGGACCCGGCGTCTCCGCGCAGAATCGCGACTTCGGCCAGGATAAGATCTGCGCTGAGAATAACCCCGTACTGCCCCTCCCTGCGGGCCCGGTATGTCGCCCTGTAGGCCATGAGTTCCGCAGCACTGTCATCGCCGGAGGCAAGGGACGCCTCTGCGCGGAAAATATGTTCTGCGCCGGCGCCGTGTCCGGAAGCCAAATCGGAATATACTGGCAGGTAGGTGTCCATGAGATCCGTCAGATGGCTCAGCTCTCCCAGGCGGTTCCAGTACAGGCAAAGAACCGAGACCGTGCCGAAGGGCATAGTGCCCCGGAATACCTCTGAACGGGGAATGTCCGAAACAGCCTTCAGATGACGCAGGGCCTTGCGGTGAAACTCTCCCATTCTGGCGATATCATTATATTCGGTGAAAGACATGAGCATGGCATATTCCCCGCAGGCTTTCTCCCATCCGATTCCATGCCTGCCTTTGTTCTGTTCCAGCAGACTTCTGAGAACTTCCGTTGCGTGCCGGAAATAGACATGGGCACCTCTCCGGAAAAAATTATAAGCCATGAGTACGAGAAAAACCGGGTGGGCCTGCAGAATTTCCCGGGGGCATCTGTCCATTAAGCTCTCGAACAGGGCTGTGATATCCCGCTCCTGATTGTTATAGACATACTGGGTGGATATGGGGAGAGCCAGAACTGCCTGGTAGTCTTCCACCTTCATGAAGAAGAGGGCTGCCTGCAGCAGGTCGCCTATATCAAGACAGGCGAGGGCGGCCCTGTGGTACACGGCTTTCTGGAATTCTGCCGGCTGCATGGAAAAGCGTTCCAGAAGATAATCCCGCAGGATGCTGTGTATGATATAGGCCTGTCTGTCAGCTGCGTAGCGGATGAAGAAATCAAGAGAAAGAAGCTCCGCGACAGTATCCGGAAACGCCATGCCGTCGCTCATAATGGCAGCCTGGCGGCTGTTGAAGGACTCCAGCAGGGAGAGTGCCATGATGAGGTTCCGTTCTTCGGGCGAAAGCCGGTTCCAGATGGCAGTTTCCACCAGCGGGCGGATATCACTGAAATCGACAAAATCCCCGGAGTGTCTGTAGTTTTGCAGCTGCAGGCGGATGGCGGCTACCCAGCCGCCTGAGGTTTTCTGGAGTATCTCTATCTGTTTCTGTGAGATGTCTATGCCCGTCAGGCTGCAGTATTCGACAATGCACTGATTATCGAAAAAGAGGTCACGCGACGTGATGCTGAGATACGGCTGGGCATGAAAGGTCTCCCCTTCATCTTTGAGGGGCTGTGTTACAAGAATGAGATGTATGTTCTCATCACTGCAGGCGGAAAAAGCGGAAATGCAGCGCTTTCGCACCGGGCAGTCAAAGAGCTGGTAGTTGTCAATGACGACAAACGTGGGTTCTGCGCAGGTAGCCGGAAATGAGGGAGGCTATATCGGCCAGATTTTCCAGAGACGGAGTACCAAGTTCCAGCATTTCATCCGCTATGCTGTCTTCCGAGCCGCCGAAAAGGGCGCAGATGCCCCTCCATGTCCTGTCTGCTGATTCGCCGAAACAGGTATACCAGCGTACTCTGGCCGTTTTTTGTTCCCGTGTCAGATACTCGCGCAGGGCCGTGGTTTTGCCGAAGCCGGACGGAGCCTCAATAACCGTCAGGCCATATGAGGGAATACCCGCCAGGATTTCACGAAGGTGCTGAGAGAAGTAGTAAAAGCTGTTTCTTTGCGGATTGCTTCCCATGGTATTGTCCTCATCTGATCCTGACTATTCAGTTTGTCTCACAGCTTATACCTAATTTCTGGTGATAGCCACGTTGTTTTGTTTTGGGTACTAAATACTAAAACAATTGCCCCGCACCATGCGGGCAGAAGTGTAGGGAGATGCTGGTATGAAACGTTTTATATCATCCGGATGTCTGATGATATTTTTCCTCCTCCTGACGCCTCTTCCGGCCAGAGCGGAGATAACCGTGACTATCATCAATGGTTCGCCGCTGGAAATCAACTATCTGTATCTGGAAAGTGGTGAAGGCGGCATGGGCTCCTCGATGAATCTTGTCCCCGGAAACAGGATCAATATGAATGATGGCAATGCTTCTGTCCTCAGGAAGCTTACCGTGTTTGCCGGAACAGAAAGCTATGTCTTTGAGGCAATGAATCTTCCCGGCCCGAATCAGGTTCTGCGTTTTGTCCTGCGCGATGGCGGTATTCCGGCGCTTGTCCCAGAGGGAGAAGCCCAGCCGTCCGCACGGGGAGAGAGCTTTGATGTTGAAGCCGGACCCATCTGGGACAACGATCATGCTCAGAGGCGCTGCCCCGAAGTATTGGCGGCCTGGATGGAAGCCAATCCCGGGGAAGAGGCCGAATGGACAGGCAACTGGTCAACGACTGTTGAAGGGAAGATGAGCGTGTGCAATCTCCGGCTCAGAAAAGATTCTTCCGGAGGGGAGACGCAGACCTCCGGGGGGATCACCGGGAAGGCAGTGCCTCTGATCCCCGAAGGAGCGGCGCCCGCTGACCTGACACAGGTGCTTGCTGCCCGCACCGTGGCGGATCTGCGTGCGGCGAACATTACGGAGGCGTCTCCCGCGAATAAATTTTTCACGAACGAATTTTTTCTGCCTGTGAAATTTGCAGGGACAACCTGGCTGGCCAGAATCAGTCCCGATAACGATGAAGTGTTTTTCGGAAAAAACGTGGATGATTGCTCCATCAGGAAGATAGAGCTTTACACGACCCCCAGCGGACAGGTGCTGGCGGATACCATTGTCTCTTTGTCCTCCACAGGCTACCGCCCCTGGTTTGCCTATGTGAAGACAGGGGAAAAGATGGATATCGCCGACGCAGTACGTTTCTGGAATAACGCGGATACGCCCGGGCAGGCCGATGCCGAGGCAGTGATGGCAGAAAGCTGTGCGGAAGTTTTCAACGGATCAGATCCTGCCATCCTGGAGGGCATCTATATTTCTGCGAAATACTGGGACGATGCCGTTAAAGGAGAAAATCCGGCCGCCCCTGCCATGCGCCTGCATGTTGCCTCCGGAAAGAATCTTTCCCTGATCTGGATGTCCGATGGCTCACCGCTTATCGAAGCAGGGCGCGGCGAATAGAATCATGCGCAGGGGAGCAGTGACTGCGGCGGCGCTGGCTGCCTGCGCAGGCCTGTTCTGGATAGTGGCGGTTCTGCTGCTGACACGACAGACCGGCCAGCTGCTGATCCTCATGTCCGGAATGGGGATCGGGGCCGCCTGTGGAGCTTTCCGTGCCCGGAAACGGGGCAGCAGGATGCTTCTTGTCATTGCTCTGACCGTCCTGGCTCTGGCTGTGGTGCTTGGCTTCATGGCCCTGGTGGACATACTCGAACCGGAAATCCTCTCCTTCCGGCTCATGCCGGAGTATCCGCCAACGAATCTCTCATAAACTGCATAGAGGTGAGGAAGGTATGAGACATTATTTTTTCTTAAGAAACGTCTGTCTGTGCATACTTCTGCTCTGTCTGGGGGGATACTGCGGGCAGGCATGCGCCGGGGATGATGCTCAGCCCGGCAAATGCGTGATTACGTCCGGCGGGCATACATACAGGCCGTCCGGCTGCCTGATCCGGAAAGGAACGGATGGGGGGCTCAGCTGGCACACTATCGGGAGAAAGGACGGCAAACCCCTGCTGGAGGAAATACTTTCCGTTTCCATAGTTGAAATCAGCAGGGGAACAGCCGAGGTAAGCGGCGTGACCAGAGACGGCATCAATTCCCGCTGGGGGCAGGCCAGGCGCGACGGGGCCTGCTGGTCCGGAGAGGACTTCCGTATCTGCATTGAATAGGCTGACCGGTTTTGCGCGCAGCGCAGAGCAGGAAAAGACCCGGGAGGGTATATGAACAGCTGGCTTTGGGCGGCACTGGCAGCCGTGGGGGGAGCGGCTCTGTGGTACATCATGACCATGAACCGTTTCGCCAGGCTTCTGGTGAAAATCAGGGAATCCGATTCCGGCATTGAAGTGGCACTGACCAGGCGTTTCGATACCCTGACCAGGATGCTGGATGTGACCAGGGCCTATGCCAGGCATGAGGCCGGCACTCTGGGGAGCATCGTAAAAATGCGTCAGGGCATGAGCATGGCACAGTGGTCTGATGCCAACAGTCAGATGGATGTCCTGCACGGGAAAATCAACGTGCTGGCTGAAGCGTATCCGGAACTGCGTTCCAGTGAGAATTTTCGCGTACTGCAGGCATCCATTGCAGAGATCGAAGAAGAACTGCAGGCCGTACGCCGCATTTACAACATGAATGTGTCGCAGTTCAACCAGATGCTGGCAGCCTGGCCGGACAGCATTGTGGGGCGCCTGCATGGACATAAAAAGGAGGATTTCTTTAAGGCTGAGGAAGAGAAAAAACAGGATGTGGCAATGCAATTTTCCCTGTAACCTGCAAACAGATTTTTTATGAGGAAATCATGAAGACTATATTGAAAAAAGCCGCTCAGTGTTTTTTGGCTGTCCTGTTCGTTTTGGCTGCCGCCAATATGGCCACAGCTGCGAGTCCCTTAAGTATTAAAGTAACACATGTCGAACTCGGACAGGCCAGCGGCGGAAAACAGAGCATAACTTTTTGGTACACGGTCAAAAATATCACTTCACATGAGTATTTCAGCCGCCTCAATAACGTCACGGTGAAAATAACAGGCAGGTATGGGAATGACGAGGAGACCTACCAGAGGAAAGTGGATATCAATTATAACTTTAACCCGGCTCTGGGCCCCGGCAAAAGCAAACAACTCAAGACTACCTTCACACGCAGGGTCAACTCCAGCAAGGGATGGTATCCCTACAGAAGCGTGCGGGTGAACGTTTTGAAATATAATTTCAAAAGAGCCAGCTGACCAGCAGACGCACGCCCTGAGTCCGGTCCGCCCGCACTCAGGGCGTTTAAATCCGGCAGGATGCCAGCGGCCCCCGGGTAACTGGAACAGTCAGTCCCCAGGCCTCAGGGGGCAGGGGCAAGCCTAAGCCCGCTCCTGAAAGAAGGACTCTGCGCACGCCATATGTCTGACGCCATTTTTATTGTCACTGCCCTTCTTCCCGAGTTTGCCGGCCCTGTTCTGCCTGCGGGACTGCTGATCTGGGGAATCCGGAAATTCATGCGGGTCCGCCGTCTCCGCAGGAGTCTCATGGCCACGAAGGGCGACGCCGCGGCCCGGCAGATGGAATACGACCGCATCGGGGCCGGCGTGATTTCCTTTTGGGGCTGGGCGGGCCTTCCTGTCGTCCTGGCCGCGGCCCTGAGCCTGGGCATGGAGTGGGGAAAAGCCCTGACCTGCGCGGCTCTGTGTGGCGGAGTGATCCTGTATGGCTCACAGCGTCTGAAAAGCCGGTACAGCCGGGATTTCAAGGAAAAGGTGGTCCGGGCCGGACTGGAAAAGATCTTTGAAAATCTTTCTTTTCAGCCTGATGGCGGTCCTGGGGAGGATGTCCTGCGTTCTTCCGAGCTGCTGCCCTCTGGCAGGACAGACTGCCATGATCTGATAACTGCCCGGTATCGCGGTCTGGACTTTTCGCAGTGCGATATCCGTATTCAGGACGGCAGCGGCGGTGTCTCCACCACTGAAGACAGCCGGGAGGGAAGCCGTGCAGTCCCGGCAGACGTGTTTCAGGGCAGAGTCATGCGCTTTGCCGCCGACCCGCCTGTCAGCGGTCCTGTGCTGGTGGTGCGGCGCGATTTCAGCGCGGCCCGCGTGCTCTCAAATCCGGGGTCCTGGCAGCAGGTGGAAACGGAACTTGCGGCCTTTGAGGAGCGCTTCGTAGTTTTTGCGCACGATCCGCTGGACGCCATGCGCATTATGACGCCACAGATGATTGAGGGTATTTATTTCCTTGATCAGAAGCTCGACGTTCCCCTGGCATTCCGTTTTAAAAACGGGGAGATGTTTGTCTTTATGGCTCTGACCCGTGACGCCTTTGATGTCTCCGGTGAAAAAACGCTTCTGGAAGAACAGAAACTGCTGGAAGGAGATATCAGACTGATCAAGGGATTCCTGGACACCATGTACTTCCGGAGAGGCAGGAGGCCCGCGGAGGGCAATGGGAAAGAGGAGAAAACGCGGAAAACGGCAGCATCTGAAGCGGAATCCGCCGGCAGTGATACCGCCGGACTGTCCCTGCCCGGCAGACTTTCACGCATTGGCATCGGGCTGCAAAAGCCCATGCGGCTGCTTTGCCGGCTCGTTTTCTGGCTTCCCCCGCAGTCCTGTGGGGAATTTCTGTGGCTGTGGCGTTCCTGCGTCTGCCGGACGGGATCGGAATTTCCTTCAGCCTCACGGGCGGCGCGGCAGAATTCACGGATTCCTGCAGCACATTCATCTATATCGCGGTGGGCGCCTTTTTTGTTCTGCCATCGGTCTTTTTTGTGGGGAGTGTCATGGCCAGGGCCCTCTGTGTGTTCCTGCTGGGCGGGGGGAGCGGCATCACAGGCGGCAGCCGCATTCTCCGGCTGTTCAGCTCTCTCATCCTGGCTCTGTTTGCCGGTATTCCCCTGTGGCTTCATCTCTTCATCATCAGTATCAATCTGAACGCGCTTTAGGCGGAAATTCCACCAGAGGCTGCCAGGGAGGACGTCATGCATACACTTCACCTGAGAAACTTTTTTGCGCTGGTCTGTCTTCTTCTGCTGACAGCGTCTGTGGCAGCAGCCGCTCCTGCAAACCACAGCGCGCTCATGGCCGACGGTGCATACCGGAAAGCCTTCGGAGCCTATGCCGCAGCTGAGCAAGAAGCCATGAAACGCCTTGACGCCCGGGATTTTGCCGCCGTCCGGGAAGCCGTGCATGCGGAAATGGCGGAATCGGCCAGGCTGGAAATATCCACTGGCTCATCAGAAGCCGAAGCATGGAGCAATGCCTATGGACAGGGACGCGACAGACTGAACCGCGAACTGACGTGGAACTGGCTGCGCCGTCATCCTGAAGGCATTCAGGGCCTGTATCGGATGCAGAGTAAGGTTTTTGACGGCTGGATGACCGTGCAGAAGAAAAAAGAAGCGGATCTTTACGAAGTGCACATTTCTGCCTGCCAGAAGAACGCTCCTTTTAACAGCGGTGAGCTGACTGGCCAGGGCAGGTTAAAGGGGAATGCCATGTGGGCTGCGGATCAGAGTGATGCCAGGAATCCTATCCGGATTGTCTTTCATGGGGAGACGGCAGTCATCACCGAACCGGAAGCCTTCAAAAAAAGCGGGATCCTGGGCGCCGGTGTCAGTTTTGAAGGGGACTTCATACGTGAAAAGAAATCTGCGGGAAAAAATTTTTCCGCGGCAGACAGGAAAGCTATGGGCGTATTTCTGTCCAATTTCACCGAAATCGGAATGATGAATTTTACGGCTGACGATGTGCTCGATACAGCTCATCCTTATGAGATGATTCGGTTTGGCATCTGGCATAATTTCATGAACAACAGGAGCCGCATTCAGCCCTGTGCCACGCATGAATGTCCGTGGGGCTCTCTGACCATAGACTGCGCTTCTGTCAGAGACAGCCTCCGGCGTTATTTTGGGTATAATCTCAGGCAGTGTCTTTCCGCGTCGCATCCGGATTCGGCTTCCCCCTCTGACAGGTTCCATTTCGATGGAACGAGGTATCATTTTGAAGGGGCTGCCGGTGAGGCCGTGTACCATGCGAGGGTGGACGGGGCCAGGCAGGGCGCGGATGGTCTGATTGAGATGAACGGAATAGTTTACAGCGCGGACGACGAAAAGGACATCCTGGGCAGCTTTACCGCGCAGGCCAGGCCTCACATCTGGAAAGGAAAGAACGCTTTGTCCATTGTGAGCCTGAAAACACAGTTCAGGGAATAGCGCCTCTGTTTCAGAACGGGGCCAGTCCATATAATCTGACAAAGGAGCGGACAATGTCTAAGGCCATACCTCTTCTCTTTTTTGTTCTTTCTCTTTTTTGTCTGTGCCCCTCCGCATCTGCTCTGCCGCAGCAGCATGAGGTGTGGCATCAGGGAAATGATGCCTACCGCACAATGTATGACCGTTACGAGATCGGGCTTCAGAGAGCCTTTGACGCCTTATCTGAAGAAACATACAAGAAATTAGAGAAAGAAAATGACGCGGCCATTGACGAAAGTGTGAAGCAGGCCGGAGCTGCAGGGGGAAACGCAGCCCTGGCCTGTGCTCAGGCTCTGGCGGAACGTATCCTGATTATGGAAGACCTGGTGAGCAAAGCGGATTCGGAACGGGCTGCGGGGTCGCCCAATCCTCTTGAGGGGTTTTACCGTCTGGCCGGGCGTCAGGGGGATGATGGCTATCTGACCATTGGACGTGACGGTAACGGCGGCTACTGTCTGGAAATCGCCGTGTGGCAGAGAGACAAACCGCAGACTTTCGGATGGAGCCAGGCTCAGGCTTCTGCCGTGAGCGGGAGTTTCAGCACGACGGCGGTGTATCAGCCGCAAACCGCCGAAGAAAGCACCGCCAGGGATATTCAGCTGCACTTCACTATCAAAAACGGTCAGGCTGAGGTAACTACCACAAAAGCATTTAGACACGGGGGATACGTCTGGTTTAGCCGGGGAGAAACGTGCCTTATAAAAAATATTCTCCTGGATGGAATTTACCGGCGTGTGTCCGGCAGTCAGACTGGCAGGTAACAATGGATACAGGATACAGCCTTTAGCCTGCTGCGCCTTAGGCGGGGTGTGCCCCTGATGTGAAATCAGGCGCCACACGGTGGATCTGTCAGCCCATGGCGCAGGATAAAGAGACTCCGATCCCTGTCTGCCGGAAGATAAGAAAACCGGGGAAACGTGTTTTTCAGCGTTTCCCCGGTAATGGAGGTGGCGGAGCAGGTCGGCAGTCAGTCTCCGGACAGCCAGGAGCCGGGATGCCCGGAGAAAAGGGCCGGCCTGCCGCCTATTGGAGGAGAATATGTGCTTTAGAGTCCGCGTGCGAAAACACCCGCGAGGAAGACGCCCGAGACGTTCCCGGCATCGCCATCGCCAGCCAGAAGCCAGGCCTCCGGACCTTTGGGGGAGAGGGCGAGGCTGGTGCTCTTCATATATTTGCCCTGCTCACGGCCGGGGATGAGTATCTGGCTGATGGGAATGCCGTTTTTGTTGAAGACGAGGAACCTTCCCTGCCTGTGCATGGCCACATACAGATTGCCGTCGGCGTCAGCACGCATGGAATCAGGGGCCGGACCGATGAAGTGGTAGGCGATGGCCGTGCCCACGGGGAGGCTCGTCACGGCATCGGCGAGCTCAACCCTGTGCAGGAGGCCGCGCGCGTATTCCGTAATCCAGAGGGTCTTCCCGTCAGGACTCAGGGCAATACCGTTGGCCCTGGCGAGGTGCCGCACGACCGGTGTAATCGTCGTGAAATCCGGGCTGACGTAGAACACGCCGCCGGCAGGATCTGTGGAGGTGCCCCGGAAGTCGGTGAAATAAAAGCCGCCCTTTGCGTCAAAGACCATGTCATCGGGAACATAGCCAGCTATGGCGGGGACGATTTCCTTCAGATTGTTTCCGTCCGGATTAACGGACAGGACAGCGCCGCGGCCCCTGCCGTCTGGCTCAGGAAATACCGCGGTGATGAAGATGCTGCCGTCTTTGTGCAGGGCAAGGCCGGCCGGAGAGAGACCTTTGAGTTCCACGACAACGGAAAGTTTTTTGTCCGGCGTGAGCCGCATGACGCGGTGCCCCGTGACGCCGCTGAAAATGAGACTGCCTTTTGCATCGATGACGGCGCCCTCAAGCACGCGGCCTCCGCCGGGAACCTGGAACCAGGGCTCTGCCGTAACGGTGGGGAGCGTATTTTCTGCCCTGGGGATGGGGACGGGCTGCTTCATCCAGGCTTCATAATGCAGGGAGGCGGAAGACTTCTCCGCGGAAGCGGCCGGTACCGGGGAAACGCCCGGAACCGACAGGGCGAAGGAGCAGAAAACAAATGAGCTGAGCAGAAGGAACTTTTTCATGGGCTATCCTCAGACGCATCCGCCCGGGCTCCGCGCCCTCTGAAAAAGTTCAGGCGCGGCAGGCTGTGTTTCCGGTTTCCCGTATGTCCTCATCCTGTCAGTGGCATCCCGCGTCTGCCTGACGGAGCTCTTTGGGACGCGGGATGCACGGTGTGGGACTCCTGGGCGGATTTCCATACAAAAGGTAGGCCCGCGCTTCGGATCTGGCTATGACTATTCCTTGCTGATCCCTGCCTGATACGTTTTCCCTGGAGGACAGAAAAAGCCGGGAAACACGGTATTCCGCATTTCCCTGCAGAAAAGAGCCAGGGGTGCCTCAGTCCGCTTTTTCAATGCGCACGGCGAACGATTCACTGTGACCGGAAAGGGTATCGAGACCGGAGATGATTTTCCCGAGCGGGACGAGGCCGTCAGAGTGGCGGAAGCCGCGGTAGAAAAGGGCCAGATTGCCCCAGGGAGCATAATAGGTGAACGCGCCCGCTTCTGGCGTGCAGGAGCTGGGAGAGCCCTGCGTGGCGAGCTTCCTGGGCAGATAGCTGATCTTCTCCGTCCCGTTGTAATCTTTAAACGTCAGTTCAAGGGGCAGCATGGAGAGGAAGTCACGGGCAGCCGGAGTGTCATCGAGGACGGCGATGGCTTCTCCGCCTCCGGAAGTGAGTCGGACCTTCCCAGCGGTTTCTGCCATGGCTCCGGAAGCCATGAAACCGGACAGGACAAGGACCAGCAGGGCAGGGACAGCGAAAATGCGATGCTTCATTGTTATTTCTCCTCTGGCCGTGTCCCGGCGTGTTCATCCCGGGGCGCAGGTCTGCCTGAAAAAGCCTGACATGGGCACACTGAGCCGGCCCGTGCGCATGACGAAGAGGACTGCCTTTTTCCGTACAAAGCGGTTTCCCCGGGAAAGATCATGCCCGGGCAGGAGGCGTGTCCCATCATACCGGCATGCCCGCGGGGACAGGGCCGTGGCAGCCTGGCGGCTTTCCCTGTGCCGGTGAATACTATGGTTCCGTGGACGGGAAGGTCTCCCGCCCGGGGCAATCGGTTACTGAAGCGCCTGCCTGAAGAAACTGGTGAGTTTCGCGAAAGGAATGAGGTTCACGCGATCATAAAGATCCACATGCCCGGCGCCAGGAACGATAAGGAGTTCTTTGGGCTCAGCGGCCTTTTGGTAGGCGTCTTCGCTGAATTCCCTGGAATGGGCCTTTTCTCCGGCGATGAAGAGCAGGGGGCGCGGCGATATGGTTTCGATATCGTTAAAGGGATAAAAGTTCATGAACTTCACGTTGCTCGTGAGCGTGGGATGCGTCGTTGTGAGCGGGCCCGCTCCCTTTGGCGTGAATTCCCCGCGCGGAGTGCGGTAAAAGGCATAGAATTCACGTTCAATGGGCGTGGACTTCTCGGTCAGCTTATGCACCGTGCCGCCCGTGTATTTCGTCTGCCCGCCTTCAGCTTCCACCCAGCGCTGGTCCGCCGCTTCCCGCAGGACAGCTTTGCGGTCTTCCAGCGTCAGGGAATGTCCGAGCCCGCTCCGTGTGGCAGTGCCCATGTCATACATGCTTACCGTTGCGATGGCCCTGAGGCGCGGGTCGATTTTTGCCGCGCTGATGGCGAAGCTGCCGCTGCCGCAGATGCCGATGACGCCAATTTTATCCCTGTCAACAAAGGGGCGCGTGCCGAGAAAGTCGGCTGCCGCGCTGAAAGTCTCGGCGTAAAGATCGGGAGACACGGCGTTGCGGGGTTCTCCCGAGCTGCCGCCCCAGAAGCTCAGGTCAACGGCGAGGGTCACGAAGCCCTGTTCCGCCATCTTTGTGGCGTAAAGGCAGGCGCTCTGCTCCTTGACGGCTCCCATGGGATGTCCCACGATAATGGCTGCATGTTTTTGCCCCGGATTTATGCCCTTCGGTACGAAGAGGTCTCCGGCTATGGTCATTTTGTACTGGTTCGGGAAGGTGACAGGCTGCATGGTCACCCTGTCGCTTTTGTAGAAATTCGAAGCGTCACCGGGGATGCCGGATTCCTGCGCCATGGCAGGAACGGCGGAGAGCAGGCCGAGAAGGAGCGCGGACGCTCCGGCGAGTCTGTATGAAGTCATGTTTTTCTCCTTTGTTTGTTGTCCGGATGAAAATTCTTTCTTCCGGATATGTACGTAAAGGAGATTGATAATAGCAAATACTTATATTGAATATTTCACAATGCTTATAAAGCATAGTAATAACCGGGTAACACTGTCATGGAGGGAGAACGTATGGAACTGAGAGTGCTTCGTTATTTCCTGGCTGTGGCCAGGGAGGGGACCATCAGCGGAGCTGCCTGCGCCCTGCACGTGACGCAGCCGACGCTGTCGAGGCAGATGATGGAACTTGAGGAGGAGCTCGGGAAAACGCTCTTCCTGCGGGGAAAGCGGAGTATTTCCCTCACAGAGGAGGGGCTTTTCCTCCGCGACAGGGCCAGGGAAATTCTTGCGCTGGTGGAGAAAACGGAGTCCGAGTTCGCGGATCCGGCGGAAGGGGTATGCGGTGACGTCTATATCGGCGGCGGCGAGACGTTCGCCATGCGGATTATCGCCAGGGCGGCGTGCGCCCTCCAGAAGGCGCACCCGCGCGTTACCTTCCATCTCTTCAGCGGCAACGCGGACACCGTTGCGGAACGGATAGCCGGAGGCCTGGATGATTTCGGCGTGTTCATCGAGCCGGCCGATCTTTCGAAATACGATGTTATCCGGCTCCCCGTGAAGGAGACCTGGGGGATCCTCATGAGGAAGGACAGTCCGCTGGCGTCGAAGGACGTCATCACGCCCGATGACCTGGCCGGGCTGCCGATCCTTGTTTCGGGGCAGACTTTCGTGGAAAACGAAATAGCCGGATGGCTGGGCGAAAAGGCTGAGCGCTTCCATGCCGCAGCGACATACAACCTTCTCTTTAACGCATCGCGCATGGTGGAAGAGGGGATGGGGTACGCGCTCTGCCTTGAGGGGATTGTCAGTACTTCTTCCGGAAGTCCGTTCTGTTTCCGGCCCCTGAAACCGTCCCTTGAGGCCGGCGTGTGCGTGGCCTGGAAAAAATACCAGCGGTTTTCAAAAGCTTCGGCGTTGTTTATCGAATACCTGAAAAAGGAGATCTGACCGGTCCGGGCCGGCGTTTTTCCCCGATGCTGCCGGGACCGGGCAGAATGCCTGTCCGGGAAATTATTCTTTCGCCTAACGTCTGCTCCTCCGGACAGGCCTGAAGAAACGACGGCAGAGAATTTTTCTCCGGAGAAAACAAGGCGGCGCCGTCCAGTCCCTTCCGGGATGAACGGCGCCGTGCAAACCCGCCGCCCAGTGCGGCGGGATACGGAGGAAACTGTCTGGCTGTCAGGACTCTGCTGCGGGCAGATCCCTGATTCCGATAAACGTACAGAGTCAGTATTCTTTCTATGCCTCTTGCCCGGGTAAGTAAATGTGCCGGGATAATTTTTTTCGCTGGTCTGAAAAAATTCCGGAGTCAGGGGCTTTCCGGCGCGTCACCAGGGTGAACTGATTTTCTTCTGGAGAGCTTTTCCGGCGGTCCGCGGTGTCTCTGAGGCAGGACATCCGCCCCCCTGAACACAAAAAAGGCGCCCCGCGTATTCAGCGGGACGCCCTGTGTCTTTTTGTCAGCGGGTCTTACTTGCCGCTTTTGAGGGGCTTGTAGACATCGAGGAAGTGCGGCCAGTCAGGCACGAACTTCACGGGCTTGTCGAGCTTTTTGCCCTTCAGGCCGGGATAGTCGGGGGCGTACCTGTAGGCGCGGTGAATCATGTTGCCCATGCAGTAATGCGCCTTGGTCATATCAGAGTCATGCATGATGGGCTGGGCCTTGCCGAACACCACGGGGTTGATGAATTCCCACACCACTTCGCCGTTGGGAGTGACTTCAAAGAGGTGGCCGGTCTGAGTGGAAGTCACGAGCCTGTTGCCGTTGGGCAGAAGCTGGGCTGCGCCCTGACGGTAGCTGAAGAACGAGGTGGGATATTTGGATTCGTAGCTCCACACGATCTTGTCAGTTTCCGGATCCATCTCGATGACGCGGGATCTGTTGATCTGCGGGCGTTCGGAGCCGTTGTCGAAGATCTGGATGTGGCCGTTTTCGAGCGGCTCGGCGTCATGTTCGCCGAACATGATCTGGGAACCGTCGTCATACCAGCTGGGTTTGACTCCCTCGCCGTGCGTGGTGGGGTTGCCCCAGCGCTTCACGATCTTGCCGGTCTTGTGATCAATGATGAAGATTTCGCTGAAGTTGCGGGAGTTGACCAGGATCTGATCGGTCTTGGCGATGTAGGCGACGGTGTTGAAATGCGTGAAGTCAAAGTCCGAGTAGCCGGGGCCGACCGTTTTGGGAAGGCGGTAGTTGGGATCGAGCTGATCCTTTCCGGTTCCGAGATGATCCCACACGTGCCATTCCCAGACAGTTTTGCCCTCGGGATTCACTTCGCGGACGAAGTCGATCCAGAAGTCCGTCAGCCTGATGCCGTTGACAACAACGTTATCTCCCCAGGTGCCGGCCTTGCGTCCCTTGGCAACGAATTCTTCGGGAGTCTTGGCTTCCCATGCGAGGATCAGGGTGTTGCCGTTGGGCATACGGCTGAAGCAGTGGTGCTGCACTTCCCTGGGGCCGCACAGCTTGTACGACCAGACGACCTTGCCGTTCCAGTCGATTTCCTCAAGCAGGTCGCCGGCGCCGCCGATATGCACGGGCCTGTCAGGCAGGGCGCTGGCGCGCAGAAGGTTGCCGTTGGGGAGAAGCTGGGCGTAGAGGCCTGGCGGATACTTGCTCTGCCAGGTATGGACGATGTCGCCATCCATATTGATGAGATAGGTGGTCGTGGATTTCACCGTGGGAGCGAAGAGCGTGTAGCCTTTGAAGGTTTTGTCAGCTTCGTTCTTGGTGACGCCAGTAGGGCCGTCGTGAAGTTCTATGGCCTGAGCGGTCTGGGCGCCGAGAAAGAGGGCGCCGGCCACGAGGCCTGCAGCGAAGAACCTGTTCATAAACTGCTCCTTTGCCGGCAGAAGGCCGGAAAAACAGCGTGAGGGGGAAAGCCCCCGATATGCCGCGGCTTGCGCGGCACTGGCCTGTAAACCGAAAGGCTCCGTTCCCCAGGGGTGGGAAAGAGCCTTTATGCATGAAGAAAGTATGGCTAGAAGATCATCTTGGCGAGGGGCAGACCCACAACGACGAGGGTCAGCACCACGAGACCTGAGGAAATGACCGTGTAGCGGGCAATGGCCGGAGGATCTATCCAGTCTGACTGACCGTAGAGCAGGGCCGCGAAGGGCGAGGCTGCGGGAGTGCAGGCCGCGATGAGAACCGCGTAGATGAAGCAGGCCATCATGGGGCCGGAATCCACACCGAAGGAGGCGGCGACAGCCAGAAGCACGGGAGAGAGCACGAGGCCGAGCACAACGGAGTTGCAGAAGTTCGTGAAGATGATGCCGATGAGGATCACGCAGATGCAGATGGCAGTGTAGTTCATGCCGCCGAGGAGATCCCTGAGGCCGTATTCCATGACGAGAGCCACGTTGGTGCCTTTGCCGGTCATGATGCCGCCAAGCAGGAAGGCGACGGCGATGAGCAGGAAGACGCGCCAGGCGTAGAGCTTGTTGGACGTCATGATGTCAACGACGGGCTTGCCCTTGGACATGGCTACGGCCAGGATGAGCACGACCAGGATGGAGCCGGTCAGCGTGTTCTTGGCAAGGAAAGCTCCCACGGGATTGCTTTTGCCGATGATGGCGGGAACGAGAAGCCAGGCAGCGTAGAGGAGGAAGTCGAAGAGGACGAGCTTCTGCTGCAGATTCATGGGCGGCAGAGGTTCTTTATTGATGGAGGCCGCGTCCAGCTTCCTGAGCGGGGAAACGTCGATGCGGTAGACGAACTTCATCATCAGGAGAAGAAGGATGATGACGCAGACGGAAATGAGCAGGGCGAAGGCGAAGTAGGCTGCCGTATTCAGCTCGACAGCTGCGGAACCGGTGCTGGCAGCCAGGTTATGCAGGTTGCTCAGCAGGTAGAAGGCGCCGCCCTTGAAGGGGTCGGTGGAGAAGGAGAGGAGGGCGACAATGACGATATTGACCGTCATGACAGAGGTGTACTTGTCTCCCTTCTTGAATCCGGCTTTTTCGAGAATGGTGAAAAGCACGGGCCACATGAGGAAGAGGGAAGTCACCTGATCGAGGAAAGCCACGATGAAGGTCGTTCCGAGAATGGTGGCTGTGAGCACCCAGGGCCTGCCGTTCACGAAGGAACGGCTCATGAGATAGCGGGCCACCCACTGGGCGAGGTTGCTGTAGACGATGGCGGCGGCCAGCATGAGCAGGAAGAAGATCATGACAACCATGGGGTTGCCGAGGAACATGCTGAAAACTTTTCCGGCCGGAGCATAGCCGCTGAAGATGAGGGCCACGATGCCGAGGAGGCCGGGCCATACGGTATCCACGAAGGTCCACAGGTAGATGACGCCAAAGAAGATCAGCGTCACGATCATGCCCGTATGCGTCACGCTCAGAAGAACGCCGCCGTCAACGGCGGGCAGGTTCAGCGGCGCGAGTTTTGCGTCAGGCGGCACGACCATGGAAAAGTTGGGCAGGAAGTGCCCCGAGAACATAATGACGAGGCCGATGATGGTATGGATGATTTTTGTCACCGGCATCTTGCTGGCATTTTCCATTCACTCTCTCCTCTGAGAATGATTCAAAAAAACCCGCCCCTGCGGCGGGGGAAAAAAAGGCGGGCGCCCCGGGAAAGTACCCCGGGGCGCCTGTATCCGTTCCTGATTAGTCGCAGTTAATGGAGACGCCGGTGGCGTACTTCTTGTCGTTGATGAGGACGCGCACTTCGTAGGTGCCCTTGAGGCCGCGCTTGCTGACGTGCAGCTTGATCACGCGGTCGTCTTCCTCGAGGTAGGCGCCGGAGCACATGGCCAGATAGCTGACCGCGGCGGTGTTGATGAAGTAGCCCCTGGTTTCCTTTTCATTCTTCAGAAGAAGCATGACGAGGGAGCCGCGTTCGAAGCGGCCGTGGAAGACGATGCGGTCATCGTCCTCTTCAATCCTGACCTGATGCCAGGAGTCGACGAGCTCATCGGTCTCGGGGAGATCCGGAATGGTGTCGAAGGTGTCAGTGACTTCGAGTTCGCCGATGACCCTGCCGTCGCCGAAGACGAGGTTTTCGCCGTCGTGGTAGGGCTGCAGCTTCTCAGCGCGGTAGAAGTTGCCGTCCACTTCCATGGCGTAGAGCACAACGCCGTCCTTCTGTTCGACGGTCTTGGCGCAGATATCGGAATTGGGATTCTTGGCGGGGTTGATGTAGGCGCCGAGCTTCTCGGAAGCGTAGCCGTCCTCCCAGCCGATGCCGCCGGAGTGGATGAGGTAATGGCCTTCGCCATAGTACTCAACGTTGGAGATGTAGGGAGAGAAGAAGGTGGCGCCGAGTTCCTTGCCATACTGCCAGACCTGGCGGATTTCCATCTTCTTGGTGTCGATGTGATAGCGCACGCCGCGGGAGAAGTTGTCGCGGTTCTTGAGGTACTTCTCCTTGTTCTTGGAGCGGTAGTGGCCGTTGTCGAAGCACATGACGTCGCCGTCGGGAGTGCGCAGGCAGGCATGCTGCTCGTACTGCCAGTCGAAGTCGTCGCCTACGGGCTTGAAGAAGTACTTCTGGTATTCGGCGGGCCAGTTCTCGGGATCGCCGATGATCCAGTTCAGCTTGCCGGACTCATAGTCGAAGTTGACGATGGCGTCTTCGTGGCGGCCGGAAACGGTGATGGACTTATCCTTCTCGAAGTACCAGACAGCGTTGCAGTGGAACCAGTCGCGGGGGCTCTGGGAACCGGAACCCGGGCCCTTCTGGGGCAGAATGTTCTTGAGATCCCAGGTCCTGAGGGTCATGCCGGTCTCGCGGTCAAGCAGGACGACGAGGTCTTCCACGGTATCGGTGTGGAAGTCCTGGGACAGGGCAAGGATGTTGCCGTCGGGCATTTCCACCATGTCGTGGTGGTAGTTGCCGGGCATACGGTATTCCTTGTAGATCTTGCCCATGAGGCTGAGCTCGATGAGGCCGGTGTCATTGTAGGGCATGTGGCAGAAACGGTGAGAACCGGTCAGGATGTTGCCGTTCTTAAGACGCTTGATGTCAAACATGGTGTTGACAGTCAGGAGCCAGCGGATGTTGCCTTCGAAGTCATAGCCCATGGGGAGGTTCTTGCCGGCGGGGGACAGGAACATCCAGTTGGTGCCGAAGTAGTCGAAGGAAGTCATGATGTTGCGGCAGCGGCAGACATCGGCCGGCAGTTCCTGGCCGCGGATGAGGAAGTCCCTGGACTCACCGGTGGAGAGGGCCACGGTCACCTTCGTGTCCATGCCTTCGTAGAGGCCGAGGACCGGGATGGCATGCTCGGTTTCATTCTTCTCGAAGGTCTTCACGATGTTGTGGCGCTCGAATTTCTTGCCGTGCACGGTCAGCGTGACGCTGCAGGGCTTATCGGTCATGAAGAGGATAAGAGCGCAGAGGGGGTTGATGAAGTAGGGGTTGACCAGAACAGTGGCGTTCTCAAGGGAGGGCTTATCCTTCCGGAACTTCTCGAGGAAGCTCTTTTCGGCCTTGTTCTGGGAGGTAATGAGGCTTTCCTCTCTGACGTAGGTGACGGCGTTTACCATGGGTTTTCTCCTTGCAGGCGTAAGGACGCCTACTTTACGATTTTCTCGATTTCCTTGACGATGACGGGCTTCTGCTTGAGACCTTCGAGACGGCTGACTTCCTTGCCGTCAACCATAAAGAGCAGCGTGGGGAAGCCCTTCACGCCGCAGCGGTCCTTGAGTTCCTTGTTTTCGTTGAATTCAATCTGGTAGATGCGCAGATCCGGCATGCTCTTCTCGATGTCCTTGAGGACGAAGGCGAGCATTTTGCACGGGCCGCAGGTCTTGGAATAAAATTCCACGAGCATGGGGCCCTTTTTGTCCAGTGCATCGTATCCGGCGGTGTCAACTTCAGTGATCATAATGTTCTCCTCGGGGGCCGGATGCCCCGGCCCGTGTCTGGTTTGTTCTTCTAAAAAACTAGCGGCGCGCTTCCACGTACTTTGCGGCGGAGTTGCCGGCGATGGCGCCATCGCCGCAGGCCGTAGCGACCTGGCGCAGGAATTTCACGATGATGTCGCCGGCGGCGAAGATGCCGGGGCGTGAGGTGGCCATGAACTGATCGGTCTTGATGCAGCCGGAGCGGTCGAGGATGCCGAGATCCTTGCAGAAGCCGGCCGTGGGCTCGAGGCCGATGTACTCGAACACGCCGTCGCAGTTTACGGTGCGCTCTGTGGCGTCTTCCTTGGTGGACTTGAAGCGCACGCCGGTGAGTTTGTCGTCGCCCAGGAACTCAAGCACGTCCTGGTAGGGGTAGATCGTCACATTGGGCAGGGCGCGCAGCTTGTCGCAGACCTTGGGATCGGCGGTGAGGTCGAACATGGTCACGATGGTGAGCTTCTTTACGATGTCGGCGAGGTAGAGGGATTCCTCGACAGCGGAGTTGCCGCCGCCGATGACCACGACGTCCTTGCCGGGATACTGGGCGCCGTCACAGATGGCGCACCAGCTGATGCCGTTGCCCGTGAATTTGTCCTCGCCGGGGATGTGCAGCTTGCGCGGACGGGTGCCGGTGGCGATGATGACGGCGGTGCATTCGTAGACTTCATCGTCTTCCTCGCAGTGCACGCGCTTGACGTCACCAAGGTCCTCGATGCGGTTGACGGTCTTGTAGTCAAACTCCGCGCCGGTCTGCTGGGCCTGCTCGAACATCTTGATGGCGAGTTCCGCGCCATTGATGACGCCGGTGCCGGCATAGTTGGCGATCTCGTTGGTGTTGACGATATTGCCGCCGGGGGCAAGCTTGTCGAGCATAATGGTCTTCATGTTCGCGCGCACGGCGTAAATGGCCGCAGTCAGGCCGGCGGGGCCGGCACCCACAATCACAACATCGTACTTTTTCATAATATGTCTCCCGGCGGAGCAACCTTCCGCCTGTGAATTTTTTACTGCATGTGACGCAGATCCGGAATTCCATGGCTGTTCCGGAACGCCTTTCTTCTTTTTGTCCTTATAGAAAAACGCGTATATTCAAACCCTAGCCATAACTAGGTTGGCGTGAAAAAAGTGACAAAACCTGAAAAAGAGCCGGGGAGAGAGCGGAGAAAAAACACAAAACCCCAGCCTGGGCCGGGGGCTGTGAAAAAAAAAGCGTGCGGGGAGGCGCTTTACCGGGAGCGGGAACTGCGTTTTCTGAGATAGGGTAGCTCTTCCTCCCTCTGGACGATGCGCAGAAGGCGCTCTTTATCGAGCACAGCGCGCCTGCGTCCTTCCCTGGCCAGAATACCGTTGTCGTAAAGGGCGCCGAAAATTTTGGTGACAGTGATGACGTGCACGCCGAGATGCGCCGCGATTTCGTCGTAGTTCAGATAGGCTGGCAGGAGATAGGGTTCTTCTTCCGGGCAGGCCTCGAGAAGCATGTAGCAGACGCGGCAGGGCACGGGCAGCGAAGCGATGACCATGGAGTGGTTCAGCATGTCCGCGAGATTGACCACCGCGGCCCGCAGAACCACGGAGAGGACTTCCCTGTCCCTGGTTATTTCGGAGAGAAAGGCGTTCGCTGGAAGTTCGATGACCGAGCAGTCTGTTTTGGCCATAAAGCCCGAGAAAGATCTCGAGGCGCGGACATCGACGAGCCTGTTCATACGATAATAGCGGCCGAGCACGGGGACGAATCCGAAAAGCATATTCCTGTGGAAGTAGAGGAAGGAATACTGCGAGCCCGACTCATTGACGCAGGTCAGGGCGCAGATTCCCCCGAGCAGCCAGTAGGCTTCCTTTCCGCTTAAGAGGGTTCCCTTGGGGACGGTACGCACAGTGCCGAAGCGTCTGAGCAGCCTGGCCGTTTCTTCGCCGCTGATATTTTCCATCCGCTCTCCTTTTCCTCTTTTGTATAGTATTATGCTTCGTTTGTCACAGGGCGGAGCATCGCGCCATCCGCATGGCAGGAATCCCGGAGATTCGTTCCGGCAGATCCCCGGAATGGAAGATCTCCCGGAAGGCAGGGGAACGCCGGGAAAAACACGGAGGAAAAGAAAGAAATCACACGGGGAAAGCGCCTTTTCGTGGCACTGCCCTGAAAGATGGTGTATGTGGGAAAAAACAGGTCTGTGCCTGCCCGCTATTCGGGCAAAGGGAGGCCGCCCGTCATGGATGAAACGTATCTGCGCGTCCGATCCGCCGGCAGTCAGGGCTCGTTCCTGACAAGGCAGTATCTTGAAGAGGTGCTGCCGCAGAGTTCCTTTTTCCGGCGCTTCCCTGTGCCGGATCTGGAAATATCCTCTCCGGAAGAGAGCCGTGGGGAAGGGCGCGCGCGTGCTGTTCTCCGTGCCCTCGGCTGTGAACCTGTTCCCCTGTCCCGGCAGGGTGGGGAGGAAGGCCTCTTCGCCGTTATTCCCGGAAAGGACGCCGCTCCCGGGATGATCCTCTGCGTCAGTGATGACCGCAGGGAGTACGCCGGGCTGTGCCGGGCCGTGGACGCAGCTTCCATTCCGTCGTGGCCGTCAGGAGAGAGGCCAGGCTGGGCCGCGTGGACCAACGGGGACGTCTGGGTTCTCACATCCGGACTTCCCGGCGAGGGGACCGGCTTCTGCGGGGACAAAGACGTGAGCTTTGAGCTGAAGAGCATCCTGCACTGTCCCGATGCCGCCCTGCGGGAGCGCCTTCTGAAGTGTTTCGCCCTGTGCTTCGGCCGGGAAGGGATGACAGGCTTTCTCAGCCGAATGCACAAGGAATCGCTCGCTCTCGAGGAAAAGGTGGAGGCCGTCCTGACGGATCAGGCGCAGACAGCTCTCCGTCTCGTGGCGCGGGCTTTGTGGCGCGCGGCTGGTATGGACGGAAAAAACAGGGTGGAAAGACGGGAAAAACTGAAAGAGATACACCGGGAGGCCATGGTCTTTGTCCTGCGCCTTACGGGCTCGCTCTTTGCCGCGGCGCGCGGCGTGTCCGGTCTGGCCTCCCTGCGGAAAAGTATGGGGACAGGAACGTTTCCCCCGCGTTCCGGCGCTCTTGTGCTGAGAATCTGCGACAGGCTGGCCCATGACTGCAGCGGTTCGCTTTTCGTGCGCAGGGCGCATCCCCTTCTGGAGCTCATCGCTTCTGACGACGGCCTCGCCAGGAACTGCCTCTCTCTTCTCACACGGGTCTCAGCCGGGAAAAGAACGCTGTCCGTGGACTGGGCAGGCATTCTCCCGCAGTTTCCGGGAGTGCTCTATGAGGCTTTTCTGAAAACGCGTCTCGTTCCGGACGGTGACGGGGGAGTGAAGCTCTTCGAGGGACGCGGGCGGCGGAGGGCTGCCTGCGCCTTCTATACCAGGGACACCCTCATACGGCACCTCGTGCGCAGGACCATCGGCGAAAAGCTGAAAACCTCTGACGGGAAAAACGGCTTCGCTCTGCCATCTGTCCGCGTTCTGGATCCGGCCATGGGCTGCGGCCGTATGCTTCTCGCTTCCCTCTACTGCCTGCTGAGCTTCACGCACCGGAGGTACGAGGAGACGGACAGCGCCTGTGAAAGAGAGCCTTGGAATCTGAACCTTGAGACGCGCTTCGGCCGGCTTCTCGCTGAAAACTGCCTTTTCGGCGTGGATCTCGATCCCCTGGCCTGCGACATCGCCCGCATGACGCTCTGGATAAGGCTTTCCGGTCCGGTTCCCGGCTCCTTTCCGACTCCCCCATTCCTTGAGGGGAATCTCGTCTGCGGCAGCAGCATTGTGGGGCCCTATGAGGAACTGTCTGAGGGAAAAGCGTCCTCCCGTCCTGTTTCCCCGTCCATGAAACTCATGGCCGAGCCTTCGCGGAGCATATCCCGTCTGCGCGAAAAATTTGCCGGAAGCGTCATACCTGAGAGGCGGCGCGGACAGGCTGAAGACGATCTTGCCCTCTGCCGCAGTCTCGCGTCCGGATTTTTGGGGAAAGCGGAGACGGGCCATCGCCGCGGGGAAGAGCGGCTTTCCGGCAAGGATGCCCCCCTCCGCGGCAGTTCTGGCGGCCCTGGGGGTGATGAGCGGGCAGCCATGGACGTCCTGCGTATGCGCGGGGAGTTCTTGCCCGTGCACTGGCGTACGGATTTCCCCGAAGCCGCGGCACACGGCGGCTTTGACGTGATCATCGCCAACCCGCCCTGGGATGTGATTCTCCCGTACCGGGCCGAATTCTTCCGGGACTATATTCCGGACTACGGGCGCCTCGACACGCGGGAAGCCATGAAGGCGGAGAAAACGCTGCTTGCCCGTGATCCCGCCGTGCGGGGGATCTGGCAGGCCTACCGGAAGCGCGTCACCACGCTCAACGCCTATTTCCTGAAAACATACGCCTCGCTGCAGCTGCGCCGTGGTGACGGCACCTTCCTGCGCGGGCACAACAATATCTATAAGGTTTTCCTCGAGAAGATTTATCTCCTTCTCGCGAAGGACGGCCTCTGCGGCATCATCGTGCCCGACAATCTCAATATCGACAGCGCCTGCACCGGTCTGCGCCGCCTTCTTCTGCAGAAGACGACCATCCGGGAGCTTGTGACTTTCGTGAACAGACGCAAACTTTTCGATATCCACGGTCAGTACAAGTTCGATGTCCTGACTTTCATGAAACGCAGGCCGTCTCCCGACGCCGCGTTTGACGCCGGATTTTCCTGGTACGACCCGGTCTGGCTGGATGGACGGCCCTCGGCCGCGCATATGGCGGAACATCCCCTCAACGCCGGACGCTATCACCGCCGCTTCCGCTATCCCGTCGCAGCCATTTTCAGGAACGATCCGGATACGCTCACCATCTGGGAGTTCGGCTCAGCCGGCGGGATGAAGGTGCTCGGGAAACTGAAGTCCTTTCCCGGCATCGGAGATCCGGAGGAAGAACTGCATATCCTCACATCCACCGAGTTCAACATGACGACGGACTCCGATCTCTTCCGGAAGGGAGGGAACGGCTGGCCGCTTTTCCAGGGGCGTACCATTCATCATTATAACGCCAGCTTCGGTCCGGTGGAACGCAGGGTGGATCCTGTGGAGGGAGAGAAAAGGCTTGCCCGGCGCCGGCGCTCTTCTCCGGACGAACTCCCGGACAGAAACTACCGGCTCGCCTGGCGCGTCATCGCGCAGGCCACGGACAGCCGCAGCCTTATCGGCACTGTCATCCCGCCGAGGGTCTTCTGCGGCAACGCCCTCAACGCGGCGGAAATCATATATAAGGGGAAGATGGTATCGGATCCGGAACTTCTCTCCGGTTTGAACGTTATCCTCTCCTCCCTGTGCGCTGACTTTTACGTGCGCCTGCGTTCGGCCAAGAACGTCAGCGCTTTCATCGTCAGATCCGTTCCCGTCCCGCGGGATATACCGGCCATCAGGAAACTCGGCCGCCTCGCCCTTCCTCTTTACCTCGGTGCAGCGTTTGCGGCTTTCCGCGGCAGCGTGCCGGAAATGCCGGATCCGGAGGAAAGGATTCGGCGTATTGCTCTCCTCGATGCCATGACGGCGCGCCTTTACGGACTCGGTTCTGAGGAATACGACCTGGTGCTGGATTCGTTCCCGCTGCTCGGTGAGGTGGTGAAACGTCTGTACAGGGAAGCTTTCGGGAGAGAAGAGGAAAATGGTTTCTGATTCGGAGCCACACCTGGGGCAGGATCTGCCCCTTCTCCCCTCACTGATCTGATTTCAGAGAAAATTTCGATGGTTTGCTGTCACCGCGGACCTGAAACCCCTGTTTCGTTTTCGTTCAGTGTGTCGGGATCGCCAAAAAAATCTGGCCGACGTCATCCTGTGTATACGAATAATTGATGTATTGGCGGAACCTTCCCCTGAGAGGAAGTAAAGCCCTCTCAGGGGAAGGTTCAGGTATTTTCGGAATATCACACCTGAAATCGTGCTAATTCGTTTTTATTCATTCACGAGTTTGTTGGTCACGTTGATAAAATCAGCAGGGATAGGCGTTCTCAGGCGCCAGACGATGCTGACAGGGCGGGAACCTTCGTGGCTGACGTAGTCGGCTTCACCGAGGAAGAGGTAGGGCATCTTACCGAGCGTGTCCTCTTTGTACTCGCGCACAAAGAGCAGAATGTGCTGTCCCAGTTCGCGGTGATTGAAGTAGCGCTGGGCCGTGGGGGATTCAGCGGCTGTCGTACTTTGTGATTCCCAGTGGAAGAGCGTGTCGTTTATCGAGTAGTCATGATACATGGTCGTGGGGGAATAGTCTTTTTCGCTCTTGTTGAGGGTCACGAAGAAGAGGTCGCAATGCTTTTCCTTGATCTGGTAGACGCCCTGCCTCAGACTGGTTGGCATAAGCATATCGAATGCGGCGCATATTTGATTGCGCGTATAGTGGGCGTGAACGCGGAGAGGGCAGGGAAAGAGGAAGGTGTTGTTAAGGCTGCGTCCCCTGATGTTTTTGAGGCGATATGCAATCAGCTCCTGTACTTCCCCGAGGAGCACGGGATTTCTGGAAAGGGAAGACAGTTTTTCCCTTATGACGGCCACGGCTGTCCCGTGTTCGAGTGATGCGTCCCAGAAGGTGAAGTAGAGCATCTTAAGGTACAGATCTTTTAGGGGTGGTAATTCCTGGGGAATGCTTTCAGGCTCTGAAAGTACTCTGAGGCAGAAGTGGCAGAATTCGGCGTCGTCAAAGGAGGCGAAGCGCGGCAAGGCCCTGGAGATGAGCTTTTCATCCGGCTCGGTAAATTCTTTCCTGCACCCGGCAATGGCGGCGAGGCGCATGAAACCTTCCTTGCGCGAACTCTTGTAAATATCCGTGAGGGGGATACGCGCGAAGGCAAGAAAATTTTCGAGTGACAGGGGTTCGCCCGTGCTCTGAAAATCCTGGAGCAGACTGATGAGGTGGTTCTTTGTGGCGAGCTGGTGCCGGATGTTATCGAGGACGTAGTCCTGTGCGATCCGCTCAAGCTGGACGCAGCAGCCACTCGGGACGTTTGGCAAGCCGCTTTTTATCTCTTCACTGATGCTGTGCTTCGTTTTCCTCACGAGGGCGGCGAATTTTTCAGCGAAGCGGTATTTCCGGTTCGCCTGTCCGATGAAGTCGAGGACGGTCAGGAATTCTTTGCCCGGCGCGAGGCGCAGGCCGCGGCCGAGCTGCTGCAGGAAAATCGTGAGTGACTGCGTCGGTCGCAGGAAAAGAATGGTGTCGATATTGGGGATATCGACGCCTTCATTGTACAGGTCGACGACGAAGATGAAGCGGATTTCACCGCTCTCGAGAGCGGTCTTTGCTGCATGCCTCGCGTCATCCTGCGAGAGGCCTGAGAGGTCCCGTGAGGGGATGCCAGCGGCATTGAAGCGATTGGCCATGAATTTTGCGTGCTCACAGGAGACGCAGAAACCGACGCCGTGCACGGTGGAAAGGTCCGTCGTGTAATGCCGGAGGTTGCGGATGATGTTATCCACGCGCTGTTCCGCAATTTTTGCCGAAAAGACATAGACCTTGTTGAGGTCGCTTGTCTGGTATCCGCTCCTTGTCCATGCTAGCTGGGAGAGATCCACGGTGTCCGTGACGCCGAAATAGTGGAAAGGCACGAGCATACTCCGCTCTATGGCTTCAAAGAGGCGGAGTTCCGTAGTGATGTGCCCACCAAAATACGTAAGGATATCTCTCCCATCCATGCGCTCCGGTGTAGCCGTGAGACCGAGCAGAATTTGGGGCTGATAATAATCGAGGAGCTGTCTGTAGCTTTGCGCGGCGGCGTGGTGGACTTCATCGATGACGATGTAATCATAGGCGTCTTTCGTCGTCTTTTTCCACCATTCTCTGGATTTGAATGTCTGGATTGAGAGAAAGAGGTGATCAGCGTCCGCATTACCGGTTAGAGAGTGAGCACCCACGAGAAGGCTCCCGAAGTTTGGATCCTGCAAAATACCCCGGAAGCAGGAAAGGCTCTGTTCGAGGATTTCTTCGCGGTGGGCGACAAAAAGCAGGGAGCATTTTTTACCGGGGTGTGCCCGCCTGAAGCGCAGATAGTCAAAAGCCGCGAGAACGGTTTTCCCCGTGCCCGTAGCGGCGACGACGAGATTTCTGTAGTTGTTGCGCAGTTCCCGCTCGGCCGCGATTTCGTCAAGCATCTGGCGCTGGTAGGCGTAGGGCCGGATGGTAAAATGATAGGAGCTCAGGGCTGTGCCCGGGTGGCGTTCCTCCTCGAGGGCGGCTTCAAGGCGGGGCTTATCAGTGAGAGTATACGGCTCGAAATCAGGTGACTGCCAGTAGGATTCGAAGGTTGCCTGAACTTTGGCCGTAGTGGTGGGGGAATCGTACCTGGTGAGCTTGATATTCCATTCAAGACCGCTCGTGAGCGCTGCGCCCGAGAGGTTGGAGGAACCGATATAGGCCGTGTCAAAGCCTGTTTCCCGATAGAAGATGTAGGCCTTGGCGTGAAGGCGCGTCCGCTTCGTGTCATAAGAAATGCGAATCGTGGTATTCTTCAGACTTGCTATATCATCGATGGCTTTGCTGTCGGTGGCTCCCATATACGCCGTTGCGATGACGCGCAGCCGGCCACCGCGCTGAGTGAACGCCTCAAGCTGGGGACGAAGGAGAATGTAGCCGCTCCATTTGATGAACGAGACCAGCAGATCAATTCTGTCCGCACTCTGGATTTCCTTGTTGAGCTCGGACTCCATGGAGGGTTCCTGATTGGCCGTTCCGGTGAAGAGCGATGTTTCCACAAGAGAGGTTTCGGGACGGGGCAGGTGTTCCCTTGGGGCAAGCGGAAGGGCTTTTTCGCGTGTGATGCCAAGAAGCTGCTTGCCTTCTGCGTCGATGAGGTCTTCGTCGCTTGTGGCCGCTCCTACACTTGTCCCCTGCGCAGAGCGGGTTCTTTCTCGGATAAGAGAAATGATCTCATTGGCCAGAGAAATCTGCGCAGCAAGGCTGTCCGGAATTGTTGCTTCTTTGCTGTTTTTTGAGGGGCGGGGAGCCTCTCCGATTTCGGAGAGGCCCTGTCTGACAATGCCCGAAAGGTAGCCTGTGAGAACCTCTGCGGCCTCAGCGGGATCGATCCTGCGTTCATCGCTGCGTCCTTCCGGCAGGGTAGAGAGAAGGGTAGCAAGTTTTTCGCTTATGACCTGTTCGTAAAGACCCGGTTCGAGTTTTTCGCCCATTTTTTTCATGTTTTCGGCCTGATGTAAGAGCGGTATATTCTGAGTGATCTGATTCTTTCGGCAGTCTGATGCCTTTCCCCTGAAGCGTATCCTGACAGAGGAGAACGTTTCCTGGCTAGCACCATTTTCAGAGGAAGGAAAGAAGGGGCCCCTTTTATTGACTGACGTTGCACAAAGAACTTCCAGAAAATATGGAGAAATGAGTCAGACAGACAAAATACATTCAAGTTTAACTTGAAGAATTTTTTTAAGAAAACTAGCTAAATATCTTTTGCTTACCTGAAATCTCACTTAAAATTCACCACTATGCACACATACACTGAGAGCACCCGCCGCAATATCCTGTTCGCCGTCATGCTGGCTTCCTTTCTCACGCCCTTTGCCGGGAGCGCGCTTTCGGCCGCTCTTCCTGACGTTGGACGGGCCTACGGCGCGGGACCTGACAGTCTGGCCTGGATTCTGCAGTCCTTTCTGCTTGGCTGCATCGTGTTCATGCTGCCCGTAGGCAAGGTGACGGAAAAGGCCGGTTGCCGGCTGGTCTTCATGGCCGGCATGGCCGTGTTTGTCATCTCGGCCCTCATCGCGCCCCTGCAGACGGAATACGCCGGCTTCCTGGCCTCAAGGGCTCTGCAGGGCCTCGGCAGCGCCATGATCTTCGCCACCAACAATTCCATCCTGAGCCTGACCTTTCCCCCGGAAAAACGCGGTTTCGCCATGGGGTGGAACATCAGCATGGTGTTCCTCGGGAGTACGCTCGGTCCCTGCGTGGGCGGTCTGGCAAACTTCTACTTCGGGTGGAGGAGCATCTTCTGGATTTTCGCAGCAGTGGGCTCCCTCGCTCTGGCCTTTTCCTTTGTCTCCATGCGCGACCCCATGCGCCTGCCGCACACGGGGAAGGGTGCAGACTGGATTGGCATCGTGCTCTACGGGCTCAGCATGCTTCTCACCATGGGAGGCCTCGCTGAAATAAGCCGCTGTGACTGGGCGGTCTGGGCCTTCACGGGCGGGATTGTTCTTGCCGTTCTTCTTGTGGTCCTTGAACGCCGTGTGCCGGACGACAAGGCTGTTCTGCCGACGCGTCTTTTCTCCACAAACCGCATGTTCGCGGGATCCACTCTGGCTGCCGTCATCAACTTCGCCGGCGTCTTCGCCGAGCTCTTCCTCGTGTCCCTGTACCTGCAGTCCGTCCTCGGATTTTCTTCAAGGGAGGCAGGGCTCATTCTGCTCCTGCATCCGCTGCCCATGTGCCTTCTGTCTCCGCTGATGGGCTCGCTCTCCGATCGCGTCGGGTGCACCCGGCTCTGCTGTATCGGCATGGCTGTCATCACCCTGGGGCTGGCTGCGGTCGGCGCGTGCGTGTTTTTCCGTCAGTTCTGGCCGCTCCTTCCGGCTCTCGCCGCAACGGGCGTGGGCAGCGCGTTCTTCGGGGCCCCCAACAATTCCGCGATTATGGGTTCCGTGAACAGGGAACAGTATGGTATCGCGTCGGCCATGCTGGGTGCCGCGCGCCTCGTGGGGCAGTCCCTCTCCATGGCCCTGGCCGGCGTTGTCCTCACCATAAAGTGGCCCGGCCTCGCTCCGCGCGATCTGCTCGCCCTGGACATTATCATCGCTTTCGCTGTCATGACGGTCCTGACCGCCATTGGTATCTTCGCCTCGGCTCTGCGGCAGCCCGCGAAAGACCCTGCGGCGTGACAGTGGATTGTTTTTGCTCCTTTTTTGAGATTTTTTTAAAGTAAACCTTTAAATTTATGCCTGCTCCGGCACTCGACAGCAGAGACGGGATAGTGCATAATTACCAGTCTCTAAGATATAAGCCGTTTTCAGGGGAGGGCTTTACCCTTCCGCCACAGGCCGCGCGTTCCGCAGAGAGGGACTCCGGCAACTTCTACCTTCAGGTCAATCTCATGCAGTACGAACTTCCCACCATTGTCCTCGTGGGGCGCCCCAACGTGGGCAAGTCCACGCTTTTCAACAGGCTGATCCGCAGCAACCGCGCCATCACACACGATATGCCCGGCGTTACCCGCGACGCTCTTCAGGGCGTGGTGCGCAGAAAGGACAAGCCGGAATACGGGATCGTGGATACAGGGGGCGTGACGCTGGACGAACGCGCCGTTGTGCAGGACGGCCCCGCGGGCATCCGCGGCTTCGAGAAGGAAATTCTGGCCCAGGTGGATCGCTGCGTGAAGGACGCCATGGGCCTGGCCTTCGTCGTAGACGGCCAGTCGGGCATGCTGCCCGCGGACAAGTTCCTGGCCAATCACATCCGCAGGCTCGGCCTGCCCGTGCTCTGCGTCGTCAACAAAGTGGATGGCGCGGAACAGACCTATGAGCGCACCGCCGAATTTCACGGCTTCGGGTTCCCCATCATCGCGGTCTCCGCTGAGCACGGACACAATCTTGACGAGCTCGCCGACGAGCTGGCCCGGCTCATTCCCAAGGATGCCTTCGGCGCCAGGCTCGAGCGACCGGCCCTGCGGCTCGCGCTGCTCGGGCGTCCCAACGTTGGCAAATCTTCCATCGTCAACGCGCTTGCCGGAGAGAGCCGGCAGATTGTCTCCGATGTGGCCGGTACCACCCGTGACAGCGTGGACGTGCGTTTTACCGTTGATGGCGAGGACTATGTCTTCGTGGATACGGCGGGCGTCAGGAAACGCGCCCGCATCACCGACACGGTAGAGAAGTATTCCGTGAACTCAGCCATCAAGTCCGCCGGCAAGGCCGACGTGACCCTGCTGACCCTCGATGCCAGCGAAGGCGTGGGCAGCCAGGACAAGCGTCTCATGGACATGCTGGACACCCGCAAAATCCCGTTCATCATTATCATCAATAAATCGGACCTCATCCATCCCTCGAGGATGAAGGACGTCGTCGAGGAAGCCAGGAAGATGCTGGGCTTCTGCAAGCATGTTCCGATACTGATTACCTCAGCCGCGCGCGGAACCGGGCTGGACCGCATTCTGCCCATCTGCCGGCGCCTGCATGAGGAATGCGGCGTGCATGTGTCCACGGCAAAGCTCAACAGGGCCATGAAGGAATCCCTTGACGCCCATCAGCCGCCTCTCGTCAAGGGCGTCCGCGCCAAGTTCTTCTATCTGACCCAGGCTGAGGAGCAGCCGCCGACGTTCGTGTTTTTCGTGAGCGATGCCGATCGCGTACCGACCACTTACGCGCGCTACCTTGAAAACAGCCTGAGGCGCATCTTTGAGATTAAGTACGCGCCCATGCGCGTCAAGCTCCGCTCGAGCCACAAGAAGTAAGAGCTTCCCAAACAGGGCAAACATTCAGCGCCCGCCTTTCTGACCGGAAGACGGGCGTTTTTGCGTCTTTCACTGCCTTTTCTCCACGTCCCGGTTCATGGGGCGAAGCCTGTCTGGAACGTCCGGGCGGCAGAGGCCGCTTCTTCTGACACAGGGCTGCCTTTCCCCCTGGGTTTGCCTGATTGTGCCGGCCCCCTCCGCAGTGATTTTATCCTGGGGCCGGCTGGTATATTTTCGGGCTGTGAGCCGTGGTTCCGGCTGTTCTGAAGATTTGCCGCGGCGGAAGTCTTTCCTGATCTTCTCTAAATCATGCACATTTCTCTCTCCTCTGGGACAAAAAAAAGTTTTTGTGAAAAAGATGTTCCCCTGAGGGATGCCAGGGGCATTCTTTTTTCGAACAGTCTGAGGTGAGAGCATGACAGAACGCGTGGATGTGGACAAATCCTGGAAACTCCTGAGGGATGATATCGATGTGGCGATGGAGGGACATGAGGGGCCGATGGAAACTGCGGTGCCGGGTATGGTCTTCTATCGCTATACAAAACAGTATCCGAGCCATACCAGCTTTCTGCGTCCCCGCGTGGTCGTGGTTCCACAGGGAAAGAAGTATCTGCGCGTGGGCGACAAAGAATATATGTACGGTTCCAGGCTCTGCCTCGTGACCGGCATAGATATGCCCGTTGTAAGCTGTGTCGCGGAGGCCACGGAAGACAAACCGTATCTCGCGATGAGCCTGGATATCGACGCAGTACTCATCGCCGACCTTTCCGCGAAGACGTCCTCCGTCGGCGGCGGCATGCGTTCCGTCTGCGGTGCACAGGTCACGGAAATATCCCCCGAGCTTCTTGATGCCTTTGTCCGCCTGGTGGAACTCACCCGCACCCCCGACGAGCTTCCCGTCATGAGTCAGATACTTGTGCGCGAGGTGCATTACCGGCTCCTGAAAAGTCCGTTCGGTCAGCTTCTGCGCTCCCTGAGCGCTTTCGGCTCTCCCGGGAGCCAGATTGCCCAGGCCGTGGGCTGGCTCAGGAAGAATTTCCGCAATCCGGTGACCATTGAGGAGCTTTCCCTGCTCTGCCACATGGCGCCGTCCACATTCCACCGTTACTTCAAGGAAGTGACGACGCTGAGTCCCCTGCAGTACCAGAAAAGGCTGCGGCTTGAGGAGGCCAGGCGGCTTCTTCTCAACGGGAGTTCCGTCACGGAATCCGCGTACGCCGTGGGGTACGAGAGCGTGACCCAGTTCAGCCGTGAGTACAAGCGGCTTTTCGGCGACTCGCCCAAAAACAGCGTCCTCAGACTGAACGGCATGGTCAGGGGAAAACAGGAAAAAAGCAAAAACTGAGCTGTCCTCCACGGTCACGTGAGAGCCCGGCAGGCCGGAGATCCTGTTCCCCGGCCTGCCTTTTCAGTCTTTTCAGCAGACGCCGTTCAAATCGATGCCTCCGCTTTCAGTGATGACGTCATAGCTTTCCGCGCAGGAGGATGGCGTGAGGATTCTGACGCGTGAGGCCTGCGACCAGGCCGCCTGTTTCACCGCGTGCTCCGGAACCAGACCGGAACTGAGCAGGCCGGCGGCGGTGTCGCTGTCCGGGCTCATGTCCACAACGGGAACTCCGTCCGCGAGGCTCATGGACGCCGCAAGGCCAAGACTGTGGCAGAGGAGCATTGTCTGAACTGCGGCCTCCGGTCCTCCCGGCGAGAGCCGCAGCGTTCCATGCCCGGTATGGAACGCGCCGCAGCCCTCAATGAGTCCCGTGAGAAATTCGCGGCGATCATCCGTGCCGCGCCGGAAGACAAGGGCCGGAATATGGCGGCATCGTCCTTCCGGATCTGTAAAGAGGGCACGCAGGGCGCGGGCGCAGCGGGATCCCCCAAGTATGAAGCGGCCATTCCGGAAAGCGGGGCTGGCATCCGGGAGTCCCGGAACTTTTCCGTGTGCGCAGATCCATGTGATCCAGTCCAGCATGGGCGTGTACCGGGTCAGGGGGAGCACGGCGGCTCTGTTCCTGTCCGGCAGAAGGGAGACGGAGAGAAAGCCCAGGAGCCGCATGCGGCCAGTCAGCTCAGGCGTATCGCAGATGGCGTCCGGCCCGGGCGTGGGCTGGGAGAACGCGAGAGTGCCTGTGAAGCTCTTTCCCAGGGCCCTGAGGGGAACCCTCCTCCAGCCGTCCGTCAGGACCCGGCAGCCGGGGAAGGCGTCAAGCAGGCGGCCTTCGGCAAAAACGAGGCGCCGCATGCCGCCTGCCCCTGGCGTGCGGACAAGAGCCCGCACAGGGACAAAGCCGTTCTCGAGGGAATCGTAGGCGAGGAGCCCGTCTTCCCCGAAGCCGGTGATGAAGAGGCTGGAACCAAAGCGCCGCGGCCTGCGCGGAAATGAAAGCAGCCGGAAAAGACGCGCCAGGGACAGGACGCTGAATCTGTGGCCCGATGGTGTCTTGACGAGAAAGGAGCCTGTCGTCCAGCCCGCCGCGCCAGAGGAGAAAGAAGCCTCTTTCCGGTCCGGAGCGGCTGACGCGGACAGGGCCGGGATCCGCCTGACAGCAGTCCGGCAGGAGGTGGAACTGGGTAAGCCGCCGGGGAGGAGCGGAAGGAAAGCGGGAGAGCAGCCGGAGAGAGTGCGCGTCATCATTCCTGCACCTCCACACCGTTGATGTCATACCCTTCGCCGTCCACGACGAATTCGTAGCTGTCGTTTTTTCCGGTCAGAGGGAGCGCCGAGGACGCTGAAAAACGGGCCGTCCTCACTTCGTCCTGACCGGTGCCGTCCACCACCGCCATTTCCGCGGACTCACAGAGACGGAGAAACGCGGGCGATGGCGGGATTTCGAGAACCGTGTGGGCTTCCGCCATGGAAAGGCGTGTATTGAGTCCGAGGCTCAGGCAGAGCATCTGGAGCCGGACAGCCAGCTCAGGGGATGAGAGGACAAGCCGCACAAGGCCGTTTTTTCTGTCCCGTTCTCCCTTCCGGTCGGCGATGCGGGCCAGAAAGAGAAGCCGGCTTTCCCTGCTCCTTCCGAAAAGACCGGCGCGTGTGCGTGAGGACGCCTTTCCGCCGTCACGCGGAAGAAATTCCGCGCCTGCCGGCTGCCTCCGGCTGAGGCGGGCGTGCCCCGCGTATCCGCAGCGCTTTCCCTGGGGCAGGACCACGTCCAGCATCCTCCCTCCGGCGAACGAAAGGTGTGCCCATCCGCCACTGTTCCGGCGGCGGTTCAGGAAGAGCAGGGGGAGAAACCCATCGGCCGAGGAGGAAAAGACGGCCACACCCCTTTCCCGCAGATCAATCTGCTCTGTATCCCCTGAGACGCGGCTTCCGAGCCGTTTTTTTAAAAGCCTGAACAGGGCCGCGGCCGGAAGGACAAAGGGCGTACGCGCGCTCAGGACCGGGATGAGGAAGGTGCCCGTTGACCATCCTGCGAATCCCGTGACACCGCAGCGCAGGGGAAAAGACTGCGCGCCTGCTTCGTTTTTCTGCGTGGAACTCACCAGGACAGTCTGCTTCATCGTGCTGGAACCTGTGGAAAATTTCATGCGGCTGAACCTCCGGCCCTGATTCCATTAAGAGAGGACTGAGGGCCTTTTTGAGGTGAAGGCGTAAACCGTCGGCGACGGCCTGCCAGAGAAGAGCCGGGGCGGGGGCTCCCCGGCAGCCAGTTTATTAAATCGTTCTCATAATAGAACGTTTTACAAATTGGGAAAAAACCGTTTCCCCGGAGTGGGGCAGGTACGGGGGGATATACCTTCGAAGGAGCCGGATTCCTGAAACTGGGGGAAAATGGCAGAGAAAAAGTTCCGTCTGCGCTTCCCGCAGTGAAAGCGGGGATTACATACTAATCACAAAAAAATTCGTCAATAATAATCTGAAAATTTTTTCATAAAAAATTCAGGATCCGGGAAAATCCGGGATTTCTGGCTCCAAAATTTCATTGCAATGCAAGTCAATCATGAGCATAAATTTTATGAATAACAATAAAAAAATATTTTTTTATATAATATTACATTGATTTTTACGTGTGCACATCACAATATTGCATGATTTATTTGTTTTATACATCGCTGACGGGCCCGGGAAAAGCTCTGATCCTGCCGCCCGCCGCGCCCGGACTGTCTTTCTCTCCCGGAGAGGAAAGGATCCGCGGGCTCCGGAAAGACTTTCTGCCAGCTCCTTCCGGTATGTCTCTGGCCCGGGGCTGTGGCGGGTGCCGTATGAAACGTGTATGGTGGCGCCACACCGGCAGAAACCGGCCGCGTTCCGCCCATCCCGGTTCGCGGGTTTGAGAGAATCAGGCAAAATTCAGAAAGGATAAGGGCTTTTTTCGCCCGTGCGGACAGAGTAGTTTTCCCACAGGCCGCTCAGGAAGGCACCGGGCCGGGGCGGAAGTTCAGGAGGCATTGCGATATGGACAGAATTCAGATGGCGAAGAGCAACATGGAAAAATTTTTCGGCAGGGGAGCCGCTCCTCTCGAAAAGACGGATCCCGAGTTTGCAGCTATCCGCGACAGGCTCATCTACGGGCAGATTGCCTCACGCGGCACGCTCGGCGACAGCCTGCGCATGCTGGTGACCCTGGTATCGCTGACGGCCGGCCAGAATCTTGATGGATTCAAGGAGCAGGTGAAAGCCGCCCTGAGAGCCGGACTTACGCCCATCGAGATTCGCGAGGCTCTGTATCACTGCGCCCCCTATGCCGGCCTTCCCCGCGCCGAGTCCGCCGTCCGTCTTGCGGATCAGGTTTTCCGCGCCTCGGGCGTTGATCTTCCGCTCCCCGATGCCGCCACGGTGACCGAGGAGACCCGCTTTAAGGATGGTCTCGCAGCCCAGAAGGCCATTTTCGGGGACTCCATTGACGAGATGCACAAAAACTGCGCGCCGGGGCAGAAGGATATCATGGTGGATTATCTTTCCTCCTACTGCTTCGGCGACTTCTACACGCGCCGCCACCTCGATCTGAAGACCCGGGAGCTTCTCACCTTTTCCATCATCGCCACACTCGGAGGCTGTGAGCCCCAGCTCAAAGCGCATACCCAGGGCTGCGCCAATATGGGCCTCACCAAACAGAATCTCGTGGATGCCATCGCCTGCCTTGTGCCTCTCATCGGATTCCCCCGGTCCCTGAACGCGCTCGGCTGTGTCAACGCTGTCCTCCCTGACTAGAAAAATTTTTCCGTCATGGCAGCTCGTTCCGATACTTTCGTCGATTCCCACGTCCTCTTCGACTTCGGCCGTTCGTCCCGCATCGGCCTTCCTGAAGCCGTTTTCTGCGAAGGGAAGCCTTTCTCTTCTCTCAAATCCCTGCTTTCGCGCTTCGGACGGGGATCCGGGCATCCCATTCTCTTCACGAGGCTTTCCCCTGACGTCTTTGGGAGCATGCCCGGGGAAATAAAGGAGGCCTATGACTACGATCCCCTGTCCCGCACGGCCTTCGGGGATACCATGCCGGAAAGAAAGCGCGGCAGCGTGGCCATTGTCTCGGCTGGCACGGCTGACGGCTTTGTCACCTTCGAGGCTGCCCGTACGCTGACCTATCTCGGCGTGCATAACGAGGTCTTTGAGGATTGCGGGGTGGCCGGTCTCTGGCGCCTCACGGAAAAGCTTCCCGCCATCAATGCCTGTGACTGCGTCATTGTGGTGGCCGGGCTGGACGCTGCGCTCCTCAGCGTGGTCGGAGGCCTCATCTCAAAACCGCTTTTCGGAGTGCCCACGTCTGTGGGCTACGGCGCCGCGGAGGGCGGAAAAGCCGCGCTGGCCAGCATGCTCGCGAGCTGCGCTCCCGGCGCCTGCGTGCTCAACATCGATAACGGCTACGGCGCCGCCTGCGCCGCGGCAAGGGTGATACATGTCATTGAACACAACAACTGACGCTCTCAAAACAGGTACTGTCCTTACGGTGCGCGCGTATTCCGGCATAGCCGGAGATATGATGCTCTCCGGTTTTATCCGGATGACCGGCATCGGCGGGGAAGGTCTGCAGAAACGTCTCGCCGCCATCATGCCCGATCTTTTGGGCAGCGCGGTCCTGGAGCCCGCCTCTGTGCAGCATATCGCGGGCTGGCGCCTCAGGGTCAGCCTGCCGCACCAGCACGAACACCGCACGCTTGCTGACTGTGAGAAGATCATCGCCGCTTCCGGCATGGACACGGGCGCAAAGGAGACGGCGCTGGCCGCGTTCCGCCTTGTCGCCGGAGCGGAGGGCAGGGTGCACGGCGCAAAGCCTGAAGAAGTTCATTTCCATGAAGTCCCTCGACAGCATCCTCGATATCTGCCTCGCCTCCCAGCTTTTTCACGAGCTCAATCCCGGCTGGTTTGTTGTGAGTCCCCTGCCTGTGTGCGACGGCAGCATCGCCTGCGCCCACGGTGTCATCCCCTGTCCCGCTCCGGCTGTCACCGAGCTCCTTGAGGGCATACCCGTGCGGCCGTTCTCCGGGGAGGGGGAAACGGTGACACCCACCGGACTTGCCCTTCTCAGGGCCATGGGCGCGGAATTCGGGCCGTGGCCGGCCATGCGGATTGTGCGTATGGCCCGCGTCTATGGAAATACGGTCTTTCCCGGGGCACCCAATGGCGCGCTCTTTGCCTTCGGTGCCTCATCGTAGAACGGGCAGCTCTTTCCCATTCCGGCTGCGCTGCGGCCAGAGAGCTTCCTCCGGACATTCATGCCGGGAGCTTCTCTTTCTTCCGCTTTCTGCAGCAGCAGTCTGTTCATTCCCATCAGCAGGATACGGACGGCCGCGGCGCGGCCGGTATCTGAACGCGGGAGTTTCTTCCGCAGGAGAAAACCATGAAAAATCTGTTTGCGTATGACGGCGGCCTTTCCAGACGCTCTTTTCTGGCGGCTTCCGCAGCCGGCCTCTGCGCCCTGTCCCTCTCTCCCCTGGATGCCATGGCCGCTGACGCCGGCAGCTGGGGTAAAATTCTTGTGCTCTATTATTCCCGCAGCGGCAATACCAGAGCCGTGGCTGAGGAAATTCATACAAAGGTGGGCGGCGATATCTTCCAGCTGAAGACAGCCAGGCCCTATCCCGAAAGCTATGACGATGTCGTGGAAATAGCCAAGAAGGAAAAGACTTCCAACGCCCGTCCCGCGTACGCAGAACCCGTCCCGGATCTGAATTCCTTCAATACTGTCTTTATTGGCTATCCCTGCTGGTGGGGCACCATGCCCATGGTGTTCTTCACTCTCCTTGGGAAGTATCCCCTTGCCGGAAAGACCATTGTGCCCTTCACCACGCACGGCGGCAGCGGCTTTGGCGACAGCCTCAGGGATTTGAAGAGACTCTGCCCCAAGGCGAAGATTCTCCAGGGCCTCGAAGTACGCGGCACGGCCGCCCACAGCTCGGAGGATCGCGTCAGCTCCTGGCTGAAGAAACTGGGCTTCGTGCTCTAAATTCTTTTTCCCGGATCCGGGCCGCAGGGAGCGGAACGGGACCGGATACCCTGAACAGAACGCCATTCCGGACTGATATCCGGAGTGGCGTTTTCTGTTTTCAGGCCTGCTCCATTTTTTTGTCAGAGTCCCGGAGACTGTCCTGGCGTCAGGGGCCGGAAAGGGGCAGACCGGGGCTGCCGCCGGGACACGGCCGCTGCCAGGTGTGCCGGAGCGGGGGATATATACCGGATCCTCTGAAAAGAACTGTCAGGATAAGAAGAATATTCTTTATATGGTACCGGGGCAGGGCGGACGGCCGCCTTTAACGGGTGATGCTGAAGGAGTGGAAGAATGCATTTCGCTGCAGGGGCTGACACGAAACGGCTTATTCTGCAGTCTGGCGGAATTATTCAGAAATGATACGGCGCGCCCTGTCCCGGTTTATGAATTTTTGTGAAATCATGAACAGAACTAGCATAGACTAGTTAAGCTTTCGCTCTTCCATTTTACAAAAACGTTACAGCCGGAGAAAGCCCCGGACTGTCCGGAGCCACGGGCTGTCATCAGTTTCAGGGAGGATATGCGCCCATGGCGTTCCCCTCAGCGGATCTGCCGGGCAGGAGGAGTGGCGTTTTATGGACAGCAACGGAGAGCTTTTTACCAACAGGGCCGCTGTTTTTGAGCAGATAGGCCGGATACGCGAGGTTCCCCGTGGCACGCTTCTTAGCGGAAGCGACGCCTACTGGCTGAAAAAGGGCGTCTGTGCCCTGACCTGTGTCAATGCGGGCGGAAAGGAGTATTCCTTTCTTTATTTCGAGGAAGGAATGCTATTCGGGTTCGTGCCCGTCCTGGAACGGTATTACGCCATAAATGGCATGGGCAGGGTGAACAGCTCGAAATTCTTTTCCGGTTTTCTCACGAAGACGGACTGCGTCATCGTTGATATTCCCGCCCAGATTTTTCTGAAACAGGTCCGGAGCAACCCCCAGATCCGGTCCGCGGTCATGCGCGCTGCGACGCTCAATCTTGTGAATATGCTCACGCATTCCATGGTGCTTTCCGCGCTGCCTGTAGCGGCGCGGGTGTGCTACCTGCTTCTGGAGTTCGCCCCTGAAAAGCCGCCGTATGTGCTGCCCCAGTTTCTCAGCTACGATGAGATAGCGACGCATCTTGATATGCACGTCATCACGGTGACCAAGATCTTCAGGGCGCTCTTCGCGAACGGCATTCTTGAGAAGAAAGGCCGGCAGCGCGTCGTCGTTGACCCGGACCGCCTGCTGGCCATCGTGAATCTGGAGCAGGAACTCGAATACGCCGGAAAATAAGCTGTCTTCTCCGGGAAGGCCAGCAGGCGTCATGCTGCGCACAGGGCCCGGATCTTCCCCTTTTTTCCGTGTATCGCTTCCCCTGCTGGGGATGCAGAAAAGCCTGAGATTCGTGAAAAGGCCTGCCTCTTCTGTCTGGGCTTCCTGCCGGGGAACAGGGGAAAGCCGGAGAATGTACTTTTTTTCACCCGTACTAGCCCAGACTAGGGTTTCTCCCTGTTCCGTACACTAGTCTTAACTAACTCCTGAGAAACAAGCGGGTGCCGCGCGGACGCGGCGCTGTGTCTGGGCTGTATCAGGCTCCGGCTTCTTTTATGAACGCTGCCGGGGTTCAGGGGATGGACTCCGGAAGGCCGGAGCTTTCCGGCCCCTGACTCTGAAACAGCCGTCAGCTGGCAGAGCGCGGCGGCCAGCCCGGCATCCCGTGATTTCCGACAGGGGAACGGCTGGGGTAAGACAGGTAGTGTATGTCTAAAGAGGTGAGAGAACCCGTAATGGCTGGCAGGCCATTGCGAAGAGGAGAGCATGCGAATGCATTGGCTTAAAGGTATTTCGCTTGGAGTCATAGGCCTTGGCCTGATTTTAAGCACCCCTTCCCAGGGACAGGCCATCGATTTCAAGGTCAAGGGACAGTGGCAGATTAACTTCGGTGTTTCCAATGTGCCGGACGGGCGGAGCAGGGGCTCTGACTCCTTCATGTCCAGTCAGCGTTTCAGGACGACCATCGAGGCCAGGGCCAGCGAGAATGTCAGCGCAACCATTGGTTTCACCATGCCGAACAACACGGCCAACCAGACCTGGGGCCGCGCCGGATCCAGCATGGGTGCTGACGGCGTGGATGTCGGCGTGTGGCAGGCCTATATCGACTGGAATATTCCCAATACGCAGATTGCCACGCGCATGGGCATCCAGTATCTCATCATGCCCGGCTTCGTGACCGGATCGAACCCCGTGCTCAGCCGTAACATGCCCGGCATCAGCATGCATGCCCCGGTCTGGTCCAACAAGGAATGGAATGTGGGCGCCACTTTCTTCTGGGCCCGTCCGTACAATGACAACTATTCGGATCCTGACGAGACGAGGAGCAAAACGCTTGATAACCTGGACGTTTTTGCCCTGTCCGTTCCGATCACCACGCAGGGCCTGAAGATCAATCCGTGGGTTATAGGCGCCCTCATTGGCCAGAACAGCCTCAAGTCTCTCCCGTCCGGCGGCCCCGGCGCTCTCTACGCGCCGCGCGGCGGTCTCACTCCCATCCTCGGCAGCGGCGGAACCTTCGCTTCCACCTTCGACAAAGGCCGGCGCTGGCACACGGACACCGACTGGGGCGGAGGCGGCTGGGGCGGCCTGACCGCCGAGATTAAGACCTTCGCTCCGTGGGAATTTGCCATTGAAGGCGCGTACGGCGAAGTCGACATGGGCGAGATCAAGCACTACACCCAGTTCGGCGACAAGAAGGGCCGCACGTTTGATCTGCACCGTCACGGCTGGTACGTCGGCGCGCGCGTCGATTATCATTTTGACTGGGGTACCCTCGGCGCCCTCGGCTGGTACAGCAGCGGCGATGACGACAACCCGTACAACGGTTCCGAGCGCATGCCCATGTTCAACTCCCAGTGGCCCGTCACGCCTCTCGGCTTCGGCGGCTGCTATACCGACCTGAGCCCCTGGAAAGTGCTTGGCCATGGCGGCGGCTGCGGCCTCACCGGCGGCGTTGCCTACCTGAAGAACGTTTCCTTCATCGACCGCCTCAAGCACACCCTGAAGGTCGGCTATTTCCAGGGCACCAACAGCCCTGAAATGCCCCGCAAAGCCAATATGACGCATTATCCGACGTTCGCTGACGGCCCCATGGCGTATCTCACCACGACTGACCATGCCTGGGACTTCAGCCTGTCGAATACCTACAAGATGTACGAAAATCTCGAGATCAACCTCGAGGGCTCCTACGTCAATCTGTTCCTGAAGAACGACACCTGGAAGGGCGTGGAAGATTCCCAGCACAAGGATAACTGGATCGTGTCGATGACCTTCAACTACACGTTCTAGGTTTCCTTTTTCCAGAGAAATGCAGAAGGCGCTCCTCCGGGGGCGCCTTTTCTGATCCCTCATCCTGACGGGGAAAGGCTTCCGCCGCTCACAGCCGCCTGTCCACTGCGGTTCATGAAGCTGCCTCGTGACGGGCGGGACATTTTTATGGCGCGCTCCGGATTCTTTCATCCGGCCCCGCGGCCCAGAAGGGAATTCAGTGACTGATCCACCAGCCGCCGGTTCAGTTCCGTCACAGTTTTTCTGCCGGAAAATTCCGCTGCAGATCGGACGGAGACGTTTCCGCCAGAGAAACGGGGTGTTCCGGGTTCTCAGGATCTCCCGCTCATGAGGCGGCAGGAGGAGCCCTGATAACGGTCCTCCCGTCCATGCGGGCCGCCTTTCCCTGAAAAGTTCCGGAGGAAACGGGCGGCAAACAATCTGGGAAATCTGTCTTTTTATGGACAAAAAAGCAAAAATGCAGGATTTTGCTTACCAGCCTGCGGAAAATATCTTATACTCACTGGAAAATCGCCAAAAGGGGCGGCTGACTGCCGGAGGGCTGATCCGGCAGACGGCCGCCTTTTTTGATCGTTCCGGAAAGTCTAGAACGGCGCGGGGGCGGGGGAACCGGGCGTTTCCGGCGCCGCTTCCGTGCCGCTGTCCGGCCTTTGCCCGTCCGGGCGCATGATCTGCATGCCGGCCGGGAAGCTGCGCAGAGCCTCGCGCTCCCTGTCGAGTTCTTCCTGGAAGGCGGCGGAGGCGGGGAGAGCGCCGTTTCCGGTCATGAGCGTTACCGGCACGCTGGTTTTGCCGTCGTGGAGGCGGTGAAAACCGGTGACGATGTCGTCCTGGTTGCGGGTGACAAGGTACTGTCCGCCGGTGATCTCCTGCCGCTCCTGTCCCGGGAAGGGGGAGTGCGTGTGCAGGAGGGCCCTGTAGAGAAGCTCACCTGTCTGGTGGAGGACGCGGCGTCCGCCATATCCGGTGCCGAAGGCGCCAGGCTGCGTGAACGAACGGCTGACCCGGCAGCTTTCGCCTGTGAGCACGTCGAAGCCGGCGAGTTTTTCGCCGCTCGTGACGGAGACCTTGCCGAGGATGTCCATGATCCACTCCGCGCGTCCGGCAGGAGTGGCGAGCCGCGCCATGGCGGATCCGGGATCATTCTGTCCTTTTGCCTCGGCCTCGGCCACCCTGTTGAGAAGCCAGCTGCTGAGACGTACGGCGCCGGCGGCTTCTCCTTTTTCGTTGAGCAGGCGCACGATCATGTCTGGAGCCACGGGGCTGTCGCGTTCGGTCGGCATGCCGTCAGGTCCCTGGACAAGCCGTTTCTGAAACTTCGGGTCCGCGAGCCAGGCTTCGAGTGTTCTGCGGGCCTCTTCTTTCCCCTCTCCGTTCAGAACCCGGATGTGGCGTTCCGGATACCAGGACGTGACGCTGAGCCGGCCGAGGCTGGAAGGCTGGGAGCCGTCAGTCTCGGCTGCCTTCGCTGCCTCCCCCGTGAATTTCTCCATGACATCGCGCGCGGCCAGGGAAGCGGCTTTGCCGTAGCTCTGGATGCCGGCGGCGCAGGATTCGCGGAGAGATTCCCTGACTGCCGCGAACCACTTCGCGTCGAGGACCATGCTTACCGAAGAGACGCGGTCCGCGGTCATGTGGTCAAGCTGGCGCACCTCCGCGCCTTCCTCATTTTTAAAGTTGCCGAGCACGGTGAACCAGCCCGCCCGGCATTTCAGGCTGCCGTCCCCGGCGAGAACCGGTCCGCCCGAGCGGGGATCGCGGAGGGGCACCACGCGCTGACAGAACATGACGGGCTTTTCCGCGTCAGGCAGACTCTCGATGTCCACGAGTTCGCCGTACCTGCCGCGGCGCGGTTTGGCTTATTTCTTCAATGTTTTCAAACTGTTGTTTAAAAATTCTGCACCAAACTGCACCAAATCAGATGGCGTTACATAGGCAGGGCCGGGATGTCATCCGCGGCCCTTTTTTGCGCTCCGGAAAGGGCATGCGTATAAAACGCCCCAGTGGTCGTGACGTCCTTATGCCCGAGCTGTGCGGCTACGGCAGCGATATCCGCTCCTGCCTCCAGCATCAGGCTGGCAGCCATGTGGCGGATAGTGTACAGGGGCAAGTTTTTAACGCCTGCCTTCTTCCGCACATTGTTCCACTGGATGCGCAGTCCATCGTATTTTTTCCCTTTAGGTGATGGACAGACAAGATCCTCCTTTTGGGTTGACATAAAGCGCGTTTCGGCTTCTTTGAGCCACCAGGCAGGGCAAAAGACAGTTTTTTCCCGGTTAGTTTTATACATAAAAACGGACGCTGTCCCTGCCTTGAAGTCGATCTGTTTCCAGCAAAGATTTATGAGTTCTTTCCCTGGCCTAAGGCATAAGGCCAAGCAGGTCCGTATTGCCCATTGAAGGGGGTGAGAACACAGTGCGTAAACCTTGCGGAAATCCTCAAAGTCTCCGCACAGATGACGCAGTTGGGGTTCCGGCAGGTAATGGTATTTATCCCATGGGACCTCGCGGATGAAGTCCTCCGCTGCGCACCACCGGAAAGCCGCCTTCAGCATTTGTGTGGCGCGGTTAATTCCTTTGGCAGACATTTTCCATTCTCTTTCCAGGATATTCCTCACGTTTTCGAGATCTCGGCGATCCAAAGTATCAACGTATTTCGTGGCTATTTCATCGCCGATCCTTTCCAAAGTGCGGGCATATGCCTTTTCACCTTTTTTCGCATGCTTCGTCCTGCTCAAAAATAGCAGGATTGACTCAGACACGGTCAATCGTGTATTTCTTGGTTTATCATATTGGGTGCTCCTTTCGAATCCTTCCGCGTCTTCCCGGGCCCGGAAGGTTTTTTGTTTCCACTTGGTTCCATCTTTGAATTTGACAACATAGCGGCCATCGTTACGCCTTGAGATGCTCATGCAGTCCTCCACTGCGAATGAGGGCCGCCGCACTCTCTGCTGATAACGTCTTTCGGCGTACAGGTCTACGGGTGGCAGTCACCTCGAGGATGTCGTCCTGCCTGGCTTCGAGGCGCTCAATGGCCTTCTTGTGTTCCAGAATCTGGAGTCGAATTTTCCGCAGCTCGGTAATTTCACTCAATCCGTCCATATGCCCTCCAGTTTCGGATTGCGGTACGGGCTGGCGTGACAGCACCATATCCTGCAGGCTTCTTCCTCTTCCGCGGGGTGGTGCTGATACATCGACCGGGTGACACGGTCGATAATGGTTTTTGCCTCTCTCCAGATAGGCATGTTCTTATCCCTCCAGCTGGGGGCCATGACCCACGCGTCACCAAAAGCGTATTCCGCGACAAACCAGATGACGCGCCAGCCGCGCAGCTGCTCATCCTTCGGCTCCGTTGTATCGTAGATCGCTCCGTTATCCGCTGCGCCATCGCATGCGGCTTCGATAGCTCTGCTTTCTCCGGCACTGAGCCGGTCGACCTTGAGACTGTCATGCAGGCGCTTCAGGATAGGGCGGAGTTTCTGAAGTGCAGGCGAAGGCTTACCGCACACGGCGGGGTAGTAATCGATCGCCGCCAGCGGGAAGGATATGCCCAGGACGGCGTCGCGGTGCTCGAAGGGGCTGGTGGGGTAAGCGTTGCTCATTGCACTGTCTCCTTCTGTTCCGTCATCCCAAAGACGATTCGGATGAACGTGCAGACACGCCGGACTTTCTCTGACTCTAGCGTGGCGGGGTTCTTTTTCATGAGCATGACGGCGAGCTGGAGGTAGCTCTCCAGCGCCTCCGCGCTGGTATTGTGCGCTGAGCTTCTTTCTAGGCTCTCCATGAGCTGGGCTAGAAGAATCATGGTGAAGGTATTCCTCTCCATGTCATCAATGTACTGGCGGATAGAAGAACTCGTCTCCTCGAAAAGAATTACGGCGCGGCCCTGGCTTTTGTCTTTGGCGAAGGCCCACGCCCTGGCTGCCGTACGGATTTCATCTGTCGTTGGCGTCGGGGTCATTTCTTTATCAACGTTCATCTTTTTGTCCTTTCTTTTCTCTGCCGTAGATGTCCACCTCGCCGCGGGCGAAGGCGATATCGCGAGGAGACATGTACCTTGTGAGTTTGTCTTCCGGGACGCCGAGCGCCAGGAAGAGGGCATATCTGTCTTTGTCAGACATGTTTTTTCTCTCCCACCATCTAAACTCCAGCGGTGCGCCGAAAGGGATGATGAGGTCTTCTCCGTTAAAATGCGGAGCGACGTCGCCCTCGGAATGCCTGGAAAGCAAATCGGCCAGGAGCTCCACCTCGTGAATGCTCATATCCCCAAGCTTCTTGCCATCAAGCTCATAGAGTCTAATGTCAGACCAAAGTGCGGCGCCGTCGCGGATCTTCATGACGTGACTCCCAGCACGCGCTCGATGCCCCGGCGATCAAACTGAAAGCCCAAGTGACACATCGCTGCGTATTTCGACATGGAGGTCTGTCCGAGCAGATCGGGCTGAAGGTTGTATCCCATGCGGTTAAGCAGCTCTATCTGCTTCTCGCTGGCGGGGTCGTCCAGCCAGCGGCGTGTCTTCCTGGCCGCGGTCTCTGTCTCGAAGTTGCGGAGATAGTCATCGGCTGCGGCCATTGCTTGGAGTCTGCTGCCGATCAGGAGCTCCTCGACTTCTCCCGTGCGCTGCTTGCCCAGAGCATGCCAGGTATCGCCGGCATCCGTCGTCATGATACCGGCCCAGGCCTCGAAGCCGGTGGCCATGAGAATAGAGCCGTTCCCGAAGAGGTCGCAGTAGCGGAAGGGGGAGGCGTCCAGTATGTCCATCTCTGTGAGGTCGACATGCTGCAGAGGTTCCTGCTCACCGAGCGGTTCGAAGCGGAAGCCGCAGAGTGGGCATACCTTGACCTGCGCGGGGACTTCGGCGCCACATCCGCACTTCCCTTCACTATCAGGGAAGTGAATTGTCATCCCCGGCCGGTATTCTGTGGGGCAGATTTTTTTAGGGGCGAGAGAGGGATCTGGTATGCGATCCTTCCCATCATCCCCTAACCCGGCGTCGGCGATGAGGTTCCCATGGACCAGGAGGCTCTGGCCGAAGTCCATCACCACACAATCTTTCTTGATGACGCCAGGGTAGAGCTTATGGTCAACCGTTCGCAGGCCTCGCCCAACCATCTGGATGAGCGGACTTTTATCAGAGCACTGCCGCAGAAGGATGACGCAGGATACGGGCTGATAATCCCATCCTTCCGTCAAAATCATGCAGTTGGTGATGACTTGAATTTTCCCCTGCGTCATGGCGTCAAGGATAGCCGTACGCTGCTCCACCGACATACCGCCATGGACACAGGCGGCTGCTATCCCAGCCCTGGTAAAGGCTGTGGCGACATCCTCGGCATGGGCTACGGTCGAGCAGAAGACGACGGTAGGGCGCCCGTCGGCATATTCCCTCCAGTTGCGTATCACTTCGGCGTTCACGGCGTCGGTGTTGAGTATAGCTTCGACGTCGTGCTGCTCGCCAAAGTCGGAGCAAGTACGCAGGGAAGCAAGGCGCTCACGTGTCCCCGCCGTGTCTATGACGAAGGCGCGTGGAGGAACCAGAAATCCCAGGCTCACAAGCTCGCGTATCGTGATATTGTCACACACGTTGTCGAAGAACCGGCGAAGGCCTTTGCGGTCAGACCGGGACGGTGTGGCCGTGAAGCCGGCCAGCATAACGTTGGGGTTCTTCTCCCTGGCAGCCTCGATGATGGCCCTCCATGTTGGCGCGGCGAGGTGATGCGCCTCGTCTGCGATGATGAGATCCAGCTTCGGGATCCGGCTCAGGTGGCCGACAAGAGACTGCACCATCGCGAATGTCGTCTGGCTGCGGAACGTTTTTTTATCGGCCGTCCAGAGGCCGATAGAGGTCTTGGGATTGACTGCGCGATACTTGGCGCAGTTTTGCTGGACAAGCTCGTGACGGTGCTGCAAGACCAGCGTTTTTCCGTCTATGGCCTTGCCGATGGCTGACAGACAGATAGTCTTGCCCGCGCCCGTGGCGGCCACGGCCAAAGTGTTGCCGTGGTCCGCCAGAGTCTTGACCGCCCGGTCGACGAGCCTTTTCTGATAGGGGCGCAGGAGCATAGCTAGAACGGCACTGTGTCAGACGAGTTAGCAGGGGTCATTGGAGGAGGCGTTGCCCCCCAGGACGGAGTGGGAGCCGCAGACTGGAGCGGCGTGGCAGGCTGCTGCGCGGGGGCCGGCTGTCCCCATGCAGGAGAAGGCGATGATGCTGCGCTGGCAGGCTGCTGCGCTACCCAGCTGGGCCGCGGAGCAGGAGCTGCTGCCGTGGTCTGCTGCACTTCGGGGACAGGCTCATTGGAAATTATTTCTCCCTGCTGGGTGAGCTGCTGGTAGCAGGGATCGTCAATGGTCACGACGGAGTAGATACGGTTGTTGATGTAGACCTTCCCGTTGTGGGAAGGCTGCGACTGTTCGCAGTCCACGACGATGAAGCAGGTCAGCCCATCCAGTTCGGACCAGCGCTGGAGCTTACGGGCCTGCGTTGCGGTCGGGCTGTTATCTTTTGGCCTGATTCCTCTTGAAGCCTCGACCATGGCGCGGATGCTGCGGATGGAGATGTCGACGGCCTTCTGCTGCCCGGTGGTCTGGGCGTTAGCCAGGTTGAAATTCTGATAGATGACTTTTCCGGCAAAAGTCCCGCGCGTAACGGTCAGCTTCGTGGCCAGATACTCCAGACCTGAATGGGCCCGGGTAAGCTCGGGGGCAGAGGATCCTGCGCGGCCGGCTTCGGGGTAGATGATGGACAGCTGCACCTGGACTTTTGAGTGTGGGGGGATAACGAGACTGGAACCGGTCTGCTGTTCGCCTGCGTTGTTAAGGTCGATGCTCATAAGTTACTCCTTCAATCAATTTGATTTTTCTTGTGTCGTAGGGATGGCATAAGCGCCATGTGTGGCCAGGTTGAGCGCCTGATGGAAGGCGCTCCATGTCTTGTCCTGTCCGATGAGAATTTTGGGCGGGAGTCCCCAGCGGTTCTTCGCTAAGAAGTAGGGGCGCTCTTCCGTGAAGATGATGCGATCGCCTTCGCCTTCTGCCCGACGCTTCTCGCCCTTCTTCTGGTCGCCGATGATGCGGCGGTCGTAATTGCAGAAGAGGACCATGTCCGACCATTCCTGCCAGAGAGCGAATGCCCTTTTATGGACACGGATCTGATAGCGGTCATACGGCTCGCCATCAGGCGGCGTGTGCGTCTTAATCTCAGAGTGAGCGATGACGACTACAGTCATGCCCCGATTGTGGCGGAGGCTGTCCAGGCCGCCCATGATGAAGCGCCAGTTGTCATCAGCCGTCACGTAGCCCTTCCCGTAAGCGGCATCCTCGATATGCTCGATGCCCAGGTCTCCACATGTCTTTGCGAGGACAAGAGGCTCAAGCCAATCGAGGCTGTCAAGGACCAGTGTCCTGAAGGGATGCTCACCATGCAGCGCCTGAATGGCGTCGCATATGTCCTGGTACGAGGCCGCAATAGTGGGGAAGGTCGCCACGTCGAGGGCTCCGGCGCCATCTTCGGTGCGAAGCAGGATAGGCGCCTCGAAGCTGCACCCGAAGGTCGTCTTGCCAAGTCCCTGAACACCATAGATGAGGATGCGCTGCGGTCCGAAGTGTCCGCCAGTGCGGGTAATTGCACCAAGGTCGAAGCTCATGCCGGAACTCCGGTAAAGGAGAGAGACGTGCGCTTCTCCACAGTCATGGCGTCGGTGATGAGCGCCTGCTGCTCCGGTGTTGCGTACTTATCCAGAAAAATGTCGATGGTCTTCTTGTCCACAGGCTTCCACTCGAAGGTGAAGGCCTTGAGGAAAGCCGCGTCGCCCATCGCTGCGCGGGCGGCGTTGAGCTTGTCCTGGTCCCACTTGTACTTTTCCATGATCTGAACTCGCGCCCTGACGTTGCCGGAATCGGCATATCCTGTGCGCTTCCCGTCAGGGATTTGAACCCCAGCAATGATTTCGGCCTGCAGGTCGGTGTACCGACTTTTGAGCTCGTCAATCTGACGCTTGATAGCGACTGCCTCGCTGATTGCCTGTTCGATAGTCATGATATCTCCTTGTTTTTGAGTCGGCGGGGCGCTGAGGCCCCGCCTGGTCCAACTTGCGGGAGGAACCGCATGGCCCTGTCTGTGCCGGGCAGGGAATTTGGAAATTTCTGGCAGGGGAGTAGGAGAACATTAAAAACCTGCTCCCCTGCCTATGCCTGGCGCCGAGAGGTGGAGATTAAAGGCCTCTCCGGCGCCTTTCCCGGACCGCCCGGGAAATTTCTTGCAGGGAGGCCGGATGTGGCCTCCCTGTTCCCTCTCACGGTCTTTTCTCCTTACCGCGTCCCGCTCCGGCCACTCCGGGCAGGAAAATCCTTAGAAATCTGTGCCGACAGCAAACATCATCCCCGACACTACGAGAATGGTGCCCACCCACGCGGCGGCAGCGATCGTGGTGGTAACGGCCTCGGCGATGCGCTCGCGGCGGGTGCGGCGGGCCTGCATGGCCAGCTGCCAGGCGAAGGCCATGCGGCTCTCGCGGACAGTGCGGCTCTCTATGGCGGAGAGCAGGGTTGAGGCGTCAGAGAAACGTTCTGTAGCGGTGTACATTCCTATTCTCCGTGCTTCTTGCAGAAGGCGGCGTTGGCCTTCGCGGCCGCAAGGGCCTCAAGCACTACGTCTTCGTCCTTGTCTGTGAGCTCGCGCTCCTGCTGGACAAAATAGAACAGCGTCCAGAGTATCCAGCGCATGGCGTCTTCTGGCGTCTTCCCGTAGGCGCGCGTGAAGCGGTACGCATTGCCGATAGCCCCCTCTAGCGAGCTCAGGAGAGACGGATCCGATGGAGAGACCACGGTCTCCGTGCATCTTTCCTCGTGGTTCAAAAAATCTACGACTTCTCTAAAATCCATTTACTGCCTCCTTTATCCCGTCTTCGCGTCCCTCGTTCTTCGTACCCTACTGAGCGGGCAGTGTGCGGCTATGCCGGACTTACCTCGCATTTCTGGCCGTCCCTGCCGGACAGACGGGTGCTTCTGGGGATTGGCGTCTGCCTACTTGGCTCCGTGGAGTGGTGTGCGGCGGCTTCTCTCCGTTGGCAAGAATTTAATAGGCTATTTCAGCCTACATGTAAAGAAAAAAATAGGCTTAAATTGCCTATTTTTATTTTTTTCTGTATTTAGGGCAAAAAAAAAGCCCCTCCGAAGAGGGGCAAAAAATTTTTGGCTAGGGAGAAAGAGCTAGAAAATACCCTTTATTTGTAGAGCACCAAAGAGCAGAGGGCTAAGAAGAACGCCACCCACCATGCTAATGGGGAGAGCAACAACCAGTGGAATGTAATCCCATAAGAATATGGCGAAAAACTTTATAACAATAAATTCAACAATAAGAACAATAATATACTTTAAAAAGTTTGCAAATGAAGGCCATTCTAAATACTTTATTATAGGCCATAACAACAAGCATGAAAAAAAGTATTTTTTAGGGCTATTTCTGCAAAACGCGCTTTTGTCTTTAGTTGGAGCGCCTAGACCAACACCAGCTAATGTAAGCCCAATAGTGAGATAGCTTGAGAAAACAAACAAAATATTGATATTAAATTTTATCATTAGTAAGCTATTCATAGACTAATCCTTTTCTTTGTTGAATATGATTATTCGACAGTGCTCTTTGTGGATATCATAAGTCTGTTTCAAGCTATTTTGTTTTTTGAATCTGATGACAACGGTACGTCTTTGCCTTTAGGCGGACGCCCCGGTGCCCCCTTTAAGCTTTTGCCGTCACCTACCATATCTAAGGCGACAGCAACCCCACACACATCAGCAAGAGACACGCCTAGAGCGTGGGCCATTTCGTAGGCATCAGAAAGAGAGAGAGCTTGACGCCCGCCCCTAACCTTGCGCCATCTACCAATTGGGTCTTTGAAATTAACACCCCAGGCGGCCTTGGCTAAATCAGAAGCGTTCAACTTCTGTTTGGTAGCCAAGGTGACCAGCGCCTCCACAAAAGCTTTTTGAAAGTCTATCCCGTTCATAAATACCACCTTACTTGTAGGGCGACTTAAAAAAAATTGGCTAAAAATGAGCTTGATAAATAGGTCAAAACAGCCTATTTTAATAACGCGAGGAAAACACCATGCAAGAACAGCTTCAACAAGCTTTCGCAATACTCAAGCGCATCTACGGCAACCATTCCAAGGCTGCCGCAGAGATGCACTTGTCAAGTCGCTACTACCGCTCGATCAGAAACGACCTTTGCCCAATCCCCCAAAGGCTAGCGGATTATATTTTGATGAAAGCGAAGGCAGTTTCTAGCGCACACCAAGATAAGCAGGCAGGTTAAGCCATGCTCACCATGGATCAGAGGCGAGTCTCTCTTAGGTCTGCGCTCCTTTATGAGAAGATCCTTGCATGCCGATCCATCAAAAGATTTTTTGGGGGCGCTCATGAGGGAAAACCAGAATGAATCTACAGCAGATAATCCTGAACTGGCTTGCCGAACGCGGTTTGACGCTCGCTGAGCTAAGCTTTTTTTCCGGTGTATCTCCATCTGAACTGCAAAAAATCATGGATGGCGGAACCCCCGATCCCTCGGACGGCCAAAAACTTTTCACGTATCTGGAGATAACGGAGACCAACCGATGAGCGGACTTCACTTCACCAGGCACGCGCTTGAGCGGTGCCGGGAACGCGGAATCGACCCGGAGGAGGTGATCACTGCGCTCACCTCCTGCCGGACGCGCGTTCAGACATCAGATGACCGGTCAGTGACTTTCGCGTTTCGCCGGCTGCGAATCGTCTGTAACGCCAGAGACGGGAGCATCGTCACTGTCTACAGGTTCTCGCCAATCAAACGTCAGTTAAAAAAACGCAGGCAAAAGTCTCAAAAGTATAGACAGGAAGACCTGCATGCGGTTAAATTCTAGGAGGAGGGTGATGATAGACTTAAATTCCCGGTCCGGACTGTCGGACCGGCTGAACTGGCTTATCGACGAGGGCATTGATGCCAGCGTCGAGACGCCGAGAACTTACCTTGGCTGCTCCGCGATTGGAGGCGAGTGCGAACGAAGCGTACAATTAGAATACGCCGCCTATGCTGGAAATCGCGACGCAGGCCGTGAAGCAAGATGTACAGCATCGGCCTGTCCCTTCCCGGCTCGTGTCCACAGAATCTTTGAAAGAGGACATGATGTTGAGGATCGTGCCGCTAGATGGCTGCTCTCCGCCCGCCTGCTGCTTGTGACGAAGGACCCGCTTACCGGCGGACAGTTTGAGGTATCTTTTCTTGGCGGCCGCCTGCTCGGCCATGCCGACGGTATCCTGACCTGCTGGAGAGGCAAGGGCGACGCGCCCTTACCGCTTCCGGCTCTGTGGGAATGCAAGTGCCTCGCACATAAATATGTCATGGCTGCACGCCGTGACCATATCAGGCGAAGCCATCCGAAATACTGGTATCAGATGCAGCTTTACATGATGGGACTGCACCTCGACCGCGGACTGATCACCTGCGTCGATGCAGACACCATGGAGCTGTATCACGAGCTCGTACCGTATGACGAAGGCGAAGCCGTAAAAATGCTGCAGCGCGCGACGCGGATCTTCCAGGCAACTGATGCCGGGGAGCTGCTGCCGCGTGCAGAGTCGACCCCCGCCGCCGTGGCCTGCCGGATGTGCCGCGTGGCGAAGGTCTGCTGGGGCGCATGATGTCTACTGTCATAGACCTCAATGTCGCCGCCAGGCAGAATGAGGCCTGCCTTCCATGCGCTGACGCGCAGAAGGTGCTCTCCGTTATGGCCCGGCGCATGGAGGTGGACGGACTGGGACTGCAGGACATAGTGCCCGACGGCACTATGCACCGCTTCGCTCTCCCTGATGACCGGGGAGGAAAGCGCAGCGGATGGTACGTCGCCTATGCTGACGGCGTAGCCTGCGGCGTGTGGGGCAACTGGAAAACCGGTCTCTCCGAGAAGATAACCGGCCTGGATGACGACCTGGCGACGAACGCTCCGGCGCGAATCGTCAGCGAGCTTGAGCGCACCATGCTCCGCCAGCGCATCGAATCGATGCAGGCGGCGCGTGAGGCCGAACGCCAGACCAAAGCCAGAGAGGCCAGAAAATGGTCTGCGCAGATATACGCAGCTGCCCATGAGGCCGGTCCGGAGAATCCTTATCTCCGGCGCAAAGGCCTGACCGCTGCCCCGGGAGGGGCACGCGAAGACAGCAGCGGTGCGCTGATCATCCCGCTCTATGACAGCACCGGTTCTATGGCCGGCGTTCAGCGCATTTCTCCGGACGGAAGCAAACGCTTTCCATGGGGATTTGCCAAAAAAGGCTGTTTTGCCTGGCTGGACGGCGCGCAGGAGACGGTGCTCATCTGCGAGGGATACGCTACGGCATGCTCACTGCATGCCGCCACCGGCTATGCCGTGGTGGCCGCTCTCGATGCAGGAAATCTGCCCGAGGTCGCACCCGTCATCAGGCAGGTGCTCCCGCAGTCCCGCATCATCATCTGTGCAGACAACGACCAGTGGACACAGAAACAGGGCAGACCCTGGAACCCCGGCATGGAATACGCCAGACGCGCAGCCAACGCCGTGGGTGGCAGTGTCATCTCGCCCAGCTTCCGTGACCTCGCGGGCAACCCTACCGACTTCAACGACCTCATGGTCCGCGAAGGCCTCGACGAGGTACGTCAGCAGGTGACGCCGCATTCGGGCGTCCCCAGGCTGGCCGACTGGTTTAGTGGAGAGGCGTACCTTGGAGAAGCTCCGGAACAGCAGTGGCTTGTTGACGGCGTCCTGCCGCTCGGCGCTCCCTGCCTGCTCGTCGCCAGCGGCGGCACAGGCAAGGGCATGCTCGCCCTGGACCTCGGGCTGCGCGTCGCCGGGAACCCGATGCAGGGCATAGACCTGAACTACGGCCCCGGGGATACGTGGCTTGGCGGAGAAGTCACGGCACACGGCTCAGTTGTCATCCTCTCCTCCGAGGACACGCGGGACGACATCCACCGCCGTCTGGAGTCCATGGACGAGGATGGCTCCCGCAGGGCCGCTGCGCGTGGCCGGCTCGCCATAGTGCCGCTGCCGAACACCGGCGGACCTGTCACACTCATACGCTCCCGCGGCTTCTCGCAGGGCTATGAGACCACACCGGAGTATGACGACCTGGTGCGGCAGCTGTGCCGCATACCCGACCTCAAACTCATCAATATCGACCCGCTCGCTGCCTTTGTCGCCTGCGACATCAACGCCGATCCGCAGGCCGGCGCATTCACGCAGGGCGTACTCGCTCAGCTCGCTGAGCGCACAGGAGCAACCGTGCTCGTTGCGCACCATATGGCCAAGGCACTCGCGACAATGAAGGACGCAAGTCCCGAAAGCGCACGCCTCTCCATCAGAGGCACTACAGCTCTCGTCGATGGTGTGCGCCTGGCTATCGCTATCTGGCCCGCTGACACCCAAACGCGCAAGGATATAGAGCAGAAGATCGGCCGCCCCTGCAAGCCGAACGAGGCTTTTTGTGGCGCGGTCGTCAAAGCCAACTGTCAGGCTGATGGTCGTGTGAGGCCACTGCTGCGCGGCGAAAACGGAGTGCTGCAGTCCGTCCGCCTGAAGGATGAGGTCATCATTCCCCGTGAAGACCAGCTGCGCATGCTCGCTGATGCCGTCGCGGCTAAAGCTGTAGCTGGGGCGCCATTTACTTCAAGCATACGCTCCTCTGGTGGCATCGTGGGGCGCCGTGACGAACTGCGGGCTCCGCTTTGTAACTTTGGCACTAAACGGCTGAGCGGCCTGCTCGAAGAGGCGCTCGCGCGTGGATTCGTTGTGCGCTGCACGTACAAAAAAAGTGTGGGCCGGTACCTTGACGTTCCGACAGGTCCGTTCGCCACAGGAAGCGGCGAAGTCGAAGAGGGGGCTACCAATGATGTGGATGCGTAAAAATTCAACTTGCACCCCCCCTGTAAAGGGGGTGCAAGTTGGGATGCAAGTTATAACCAATTGAATTTATTCACAAAATTTAACTTGCACCCCTGCTATTTCAAAAATAGGGGGGTGCAAGTTGGAAAGTGCCTGAATTTATTGGGAATTTTAACTTGCACCCCGGCAAAAAACTAAAGGGCTCTCCCCCCCCAAATATATCCCCCTATAGGGGGATATTTGGGGGAGCCCAGGCGGAGGCAAAAAAGGTGCAAGTTGACTGGAAAATCGAGATCGCGTGGCCGCCATCGGTAAACCACATCTGGAGAAAAACACCGGCTGGGAGAATCTACCTGACCAGGGAGGCGCGGATGTTCCGGGCAGATGTGATGAGCCGGATGGCTGTGGCGCGCTGCCATGGAGTTCTCCCAAAAGCACCCCTCGATGGAGACCTCGCCATGACCATGGAGCTCTACCCGCCGGACAGGCGAAGGCGTGACGTGGATAATTACAGCAAAGCCGTGCTCGACGCGCTGACCCACGCTCACCTCTGGCGTGACGACTCCCAGGTTAAGCGGCAGACGGTGACGGTGCGCGAGCCCAGGGCTGGCGGGCAGGTGGTACTCACCATCTCCGAGCTGGAGGACGAATGATGACCGCAGACAGATGGACCCAGGACGACGTCGACACACTTGTGACCATGCTCAGAGACGGCAGGACTACCGAGGAAGCCGCCGAAGTCCTTCACCGGTCAGCGCCCTCGATATGGCAGTACATGCGCCATCACCGCTCTGCCTTTCATGGGCTTCCAGAGCGGCGAGGCGGTCTGCGCATCAGAGCGACGAAGATGGGCGGCGAAGCGTACATGCGCCGCTGTCATGACTGTGGCGCACCGACGACCGACTACCGCTGCCCCAAATGCTGGGCAAAGCTGCGCAGAAAGGGCGGTTACAACCTGCAGGACACCGTACAGGACGTCGAGACGTGCCGCAGTACCCTGTATCAGGATGGCAGCCGGATATGACAGACGGATATGCCTCTGTGAGGCCGCTGTACGGCCTGTGGAGGCCTTTTGGAGCAAAAAACCTAATGGGCACGAAAAAAGCAGGAAACGCAACAGAGAGTCGTTTTTGTGGCTTCTGATGGCATATGGAGAAAACGACGGGGAAACAGGAGAACTGAGGTGACGAGGAAAGAATGTTTGGATCATGCGTCCTGCGCAGGTCTTCCGGCGGATGATTCAAAGAAGGTCTGCGCGGGCGGATAAAAAGAAAGCCTCGCGTAGCGACGGGGCTTTTTGAATTTAAATATGATAAATAATTTACGTTTCCACAAAAGGAAGTTTGTTCTGTACGTATTTTACTTTTTTTAAAGAATAAAAAAGTTTTCTTAAATCAGCACATTTTTCTATCATGGATTTATATATAGGTATTCCTCCTTTTCGAAGTAATTCTTTGTTTCCAAGAGCATTATCGTTGTTACTATATTCAATTACATATAATGGTTTATTTTTTTTTAATGTTGTCAATCCAGCAGCCATTGTCCCTCCTTTTATACCAGCCTCTATCACGATCATTGCTTTAGAAAGAGCAATAATAATATGATTTCTTGCCATTGCACGGTAAACTTTCCATCGTGCATCTGGTTCAAATTGGCTTACAACTAAAACTCTATTCCAGTCCCACACGTCAATTAATTCAGATTTTATTCTGAATAAATCAATACCTATAGGTAAAACTATTGTAGTTGTTCCACCGCTTGCAAGCGCAGCTTTGTGGACGTTAATATCAACACCAGAAGCATATCCGGATACGACATTGAATCCATCTCTTGCACACTGGGAAGCGCAATCTACGGCAACGGTAAGACCTTTAGCGCTGACTTTTCTGGAACCACAAAAACCTATGCCACAGCTGTATAACAGGTTCTCATTCCCACAACAGTATATTTTTACTTTATCTCGCTGTTCAACATCAATATATTGAATAAATATATTTGGGATGTTCATATTTTACGCCTAAAGTATTTAAGTGTTATCTGTGTCTTTTCTTGATTTTACAAAATAAAGACCACAAATTTTTTCAAAACCGGCTTCTTGTAGTTTCATTGCAATAAAGTTTACAGAAACACCAGATTGATACAAATCATCTATCAAAATAATATCTTCATTGTTAATGTTCGCAATATTGACACTGATATCTGCTTTTTCCCAAGCATTCCACTTCTCGTTGAGTGAACATTATTTTACTTGTGGCCTGCTAGAGCCATAAATAAAATTAGATGTTATATCAATCAATTTTAATTTATTAGCAATATTTTGTGCAATTACAGATGGTAAATCAAAAGTTTTTTTAGGGCGTGGAGGAACAGCGCATATAAATTTACATTTGTTATAATAAGGAAGAGAAGTGATTGCATTACAAAATTCATTTATCACCCAATTAAGGCAGTCTTTGTATATGTTGTTATTTTGATCATATTTAAGCATATAAAAAACTTCGCCGTGCGAAGTTCTCTTCGCCTCAGTTTCATAGTTCATGTTTAATGCTATAGAACAGAAAAGCAAATCTCGTAGAAAAACTCTAGTACCTTGAGTTTTTTCCCATTTTTTTATTGTATTTATTTCGTTATCACTAACATATGTCCAAAAATTATTATAAATATTAGAATAATTTAATTTAATTCCAGTATCAGAATAAAAAATTGGAATTATTGTATTGCCAAAATTAACTGAAAATGTACTTTTTCCATTATTTTTTGACAACTGAAGAGAACTTAGTGTGAATATTTTACGATGAGTTGTTTTATCATCTTTCATCTCGAAAAACAATTTTTTGCATATTTTTCTTTGACATAAAAATTCATCTTCATCTATTAGTACTCGAATATTATTTAAATTAAGGTCTAGTTTCATATTATTTCCTAATATTATTTGATTAATTTTTAAAATTGCATCATCCTGGCGAGGATTTCTTCCTGTGCAATCTGACTGACCGTAACTCCTGTGCTTGCAAGCCAGTCGAGGAATAGCTATTTATTTTTGGAATTTGATGTTTTTCATACAACCTACTACCAAGAATATCTGCTTGGTAACCTTGTCAATGGGAGATCTTTAAAACCAAAGCATGAATGTAAAATATTACACACTCCACAATATATTGTGATTGTTGCTACTAGGGCAATAAGCATAAACAAAAACCATTTTCTGCCAACTAAATCTCTGTTATCTTTTTTTATCATTCCAATAGTTAAAAATATAATCCCTTGCAATGTAGCTATAGAAACACACAAAGAAAATGAAAGCCCCAAAATTCCTATTCCATATTTTATGATAAAACCTAGTGATTTAGAAATATATTCCATTGCAAATTAATCCTTCGGCAACGAGATAAAATGACAAGTCGCGTGAAGCATGGAGTGGCAAATGGGCGATAAGGAACTCCTTTTTGGTCTGTCAGGGATAGCCGCACGGTTCCGTGTCTCCAGGGGCACTGTACGCACCTGGTACGCCATGGGCGCTCCCATCATCAGGCTGGGGGAGCGCACCTACAGAACCTTCTACGAAAACGTGGTAGCCTGGCTGGAATCTCAGGCACAAGGGGAATGGAAGATATCAAACTATAGAGAGAGTTATAATGCGAAAAAAGATATCTCTTATTGAATTTTTAGTTTTTGTCTCTGGTGTTTTATGTATAGGTTCATTAGTTGGTTATATTTTTCTTTTGTTTTACATCGGATTCACAAAAGGCTAAATATAACAAACGGCTAATGTTGCCCCAGAGATAAATAGCAGTATAGATATCATCCACAAAAATAAACATATAAATCGCATAGATTCACACTTGCTTTTATCTAACTCAAATTTGAAAAATTTATACTTGGTACCCCTCTCTGAACCTGGCCGCCATGTTTCACCGAGCAAAAGTATCGTTACGTACGAAAGGCCCATAGAGACAACAGAAGAGACCGCCCCAAGCCCACACAAGACAGCAGGCCATATCATGGCCTTGGCAAATAGCGTCGTAGAGGCTGCACCGTTCAAAAGGAATGCCGCATTGAGTGCAAACTGAGCCGTCTTCATAGCATGGACATTGTTGTCTTTGTAAACATCAATTCTGAGTTGAAGCAGCATTGATTTTTCATGTTCTGTAAATTTTTCATTTTCTTCCATTTTTACGCCTCCATAGAGAGGAGCCTGCCGGGGCTCTTCTCTTTTTTTTGACTTTCCGAAAAAACCTGTCAACAAAAAAAATAACGGTCTCTAACGGTCTGTAACGGTCTCTAACGGTTTCTAACGTCACCTCAAAAACGCCTCTGCCAAACCCCATGATACGGTTTCCCCAAAAGGAGGGGCAGACCATGGGCAGAATTCCATACCGTAAACCGCCGAAGAAGGTGGTGGCCTCGGCAGCCTTGATAGCTCTTCTGGGTGGAGGGGCTGCCTATCTCAGCCTCGATACCGTAGCGGATTTTGAGGGGTATGTGCCGGAAGGCTACAGGGACCCTGTAGGCATACCCACCAAGTGCTGGGGCGATACCCGCGATGTCGTCGTGGGGCAGGAATACAGCTTCGATGAGTGCTCGAGGGCTTTGAATGAACACCTCTACGAGAATGCCCGTCCCGTCACTATCTGCGTGAAGGACTTCGACCAGCTCCCGGACAAGACAAAGGCCGCGCTTGTCTCCATGGCCTACAACATCGGCCCCACCGCCTTCTGTAAGTCTTCGGTTGCCCGGTATTTCAATCAGGGGCGCCAAAAGCGTGGGTGCGAGCGCATCAGCGAGATCTATAAGACCGCCAGAGGGCAGGCACTTCCCGGGCTGGAGCGCCGACGCAACTACGAGTCGGCCATGTGTCTTCGAGGCCTGAAGGAGGGGAAGTAATGCTGTCTTGGCTTACCAAAATTCTAGCGTATATCCCCGGCATCGGATCCATCATCGAAAAGGTGACTGGCGCATCCGCCGAGGCCGAGAAAATCCGCGCGCAGGTCGAGCTCGAGGAAGCCCGCGCCTTCAAGTCGGGCAAGGTAGCACCCAGATATGTCCGCGGATACATCCTGAACGGCATCCTCGCCGGCGGCGCTATTGTCCTCGTTCTGTCTCTCGTCTGGCCAGATCTGCTGACCATCCCCCAGGACCTGCTCTCCCAGCTGGAGAAGCTGATCCGCGTACTGGGAGCCGAGTAGTGGCGCAGCTCTCTCTGACAAACGTGCTGCTCGGCCTCCTCGTTAGCGTTGTGGCTTTTATTGGGCGGCGCATTATCGAGCGCCTCGACAAGCTGGAGGCGCAGCGCATCGTCTGTGTTCGCGACTTTGCCAAGCAGACGGACAATCAAAACGAGCACAACAAAATCTGGGAGAAGCTGGATAAGCACGAGTCCAGGATTACGAGGCTGGAGACCTCGCACAGGCTATGAACAACGGGCTGACATCCAAGCAGGAAAAGTTCTGCATAACGTATGTGACAGAGGGAGGATCCCTGTCTGACGCTTACAGGGCGGCCTATAACTGCGAAAAGATGAAGCCTGAGTCTGTCAACAGAAAAGCCGCTGAGCTCATGGCCAACGGCAAGATTTCGGCAAGAATCAGCGAGCTCAGGGCGGAGGCAAGGCATAATGCCGTTGTTACGGTAGAAGAGCACCTCCGGGAGCTTGCCAGGCTTCGCGACCTGGCCGTTGAGACCAGGCAGTACGGAGCCGCCATCAAGGCCGAAACAGCGCGTGGCAAGGTCTCCGGTCTTTACGTGGACAGGCAGGAGAGCAGGGTGGACGCCAGGGTGGTCTACAGCTGGGAAAATGACTGATGAAGCGCATCGTGATTCCATACAAACCGCGGTACCCGGAAGCGCATACGGCTATCAGTAAAGCGCGGTTCACTGTTCTGGTGGCCCATCGTCGTTTCGGGAAGACGGTGCTCTCGGTCAATCATCTGCTCCGTGCCGCTCTGACGAGCCGCATGGAGCGGCCGAGCTTCGCCTATATTGCGCCATTCCGTAATCAGGCAAAGGCTGTAGCCTGGGATTACCTGAAGCACTACTCCAGCGTGGTAGAGGACAGGACCGTTAACGAGTCAGAGCTTTCTATCGAGTTCGGTAACGGCGCCAGAATCCGGATTTTCGGTGCTGACAATCCTGATGCGCTGCGAGGTCTGTATTTCGACGGTGTGGTTCTGGATGAGGTTGCCCAGATGCGCCACGAGGTGTGGGATGAAATTGTCCAGCCGGAACTGGCAGACCGCCAGGGCTGGGCCCTCTTCATCGGTACGCCCAAGGGCACCAACCTTTTTTCTGAGATATATGAACGCGCCCGTACGCGGCAGCAGCAGGGAGACACAGCCTGGTGCGCCCTCTGCTACAGGGTGGACGAAACGAATGCCATCCCGGCCGCTGAGGTTGAAAGGCTGCGGTCCGAGCTTTCCGAGTCCGCATGGAGGCAGGAGTTTCTGTGCGACTTCACGGCGTCCAGCGATGACGTGCTCATCACCATCGACATGGTGACAGAGGCCTGCGCACGCGAAGCGCACCCGGATACCAGTATTGGTATGCCGCTTGTCATGGGCGTGGACGTCGCACGTTTTGGCAACGACGCCAGTGTTATCTGTCTGCGGCGGGGGCTCGCGTGTCTGACGCCAATGATTTACCGCGGGCTCGACAATATGCAGCTGGCAGACAGGGTTGCCCTGGCTATCAGCGAAAACAGTCCTGCCTGTGTCTTCATTGATGCCGGGCAGGGGCAGGGTGTTATCGACCGGCTTATCCACATGGGATTTCCGGTGATGGAAGTCCCCTTCGGGGGCAAGCCTCTGAGCGGGAAGTTCGTCAACCGGCGAACTGAAATGTGGTACGGCGTCCGCGAGTGGCTGAAGTCCGGCGGCATCCTTCCGGACTGTGCCCAGCTCAAGTCCGAGCTCACCATCCCCAGGTATTGGTATGACGCCGCAGGCCGTATCGTGCTGGAGCCCAAGGACCGGATTAAGGAGCGCCTTGGGGCGTCGCCCGACATCGCAGACGCTCTGGCTCTAACTTTTGCCGCTCCCATTGCCATAGATCAGCCAGCCGTACAGAGCGGAGGTTTCGCCCAGGGCTATGAGCCCATGGGGTTCGGAGGACATAATGTCAGTTACCTTTAGTCCTGCCACCAGACAGGATCGCATTTCTGTTTTCTCCACTATGGAGATTGAGCGCACCCTGCGCTTTGTCATGTGGGGCTACGCTGCTCCGACGCTGGGTGACTGGATGGACGCTACTGAGTCGCTGGAGATGTATATCGGCTCCGATGAACAGGGATTCGCCATGGCAACGTGGGCTTTCCCCCTGCAGGGGCGTGCGCTTCCCGTACATTTCGTTGGGGCGCGCCGTGTTTTTGGCAGGGCTGATGAGTACGCCCGCGCTATGTGCCGCATGTGGTTCGATACTCACCAGGAGGCGTCATGTCTCCTCGGCATCACGCCCAGGCCTTTTGGGCATGTGTTCAGGCACTCCCTGCACATAGGCTGGAAGAGGCATGGGGAGATTCCCTGTGCGTGCGTACTTGGAAGCGGCAGATGCGTATCAGCAGTCATCACATCGCTGGACAGAGAATCCGGAGGTGAAGAGTAATGGGTGCAGGTGGCTTTGTGAGGAAGATTTTCGGCGGCGGAGGCGGCGGTGGAGGTGGTTCCTCCTCCAATGCTCAGGCGGCTGCCGAGGCAGAGGCTGCCAGAAAAAGGGCTGAAGAAGAGAGAGCCCGACAGCAGGCAGAGCTGGAACGTCAGCGTAAGCTCGCTGAGGAGGCCGCTGAAAGAGCCAGGCAGGCGAAGATATACGCGGATAAAGTCGAGCAGGTCCGTCTCTCCGCTGCGACTCAGGATTCCCCCACGAAGGATAGCGGCGCCTCCTCTATGGAGGAGAAACGCAAATACCGCAGAGGGAACGCTACCCGTCTCACGGGGAACCTGGGCACGGATGGTACGGTTACGACAGCTGCTGGCGCAAGGCTTGGCGGCACCGGAGGGAATCTGTAATGGGGGTAGGACTCGCAATAGGGGCAGGACTTCTTTTCGGCGGTCTGTCTTTCGCGTCTTCCATGATGCAGGCGAATGCCGCGGCCGAGGCCGCTGACAAGCAGGCCCGCATTGCACGTGAGCAGGCGGAAGCCGCCCGCCAGCAGGCTCAGGCCATGCAGCAGCAGGCAGATGCAACCCGCCAGCAGGCCGACAAACAGTCTCAGGCGGCACAGCAGCAGCTCGCCGAGACCCAGCGCTACAACAAGGAGATGGAGTCGGCGCAGTCCCAGCAGGAGGCCGAGGCGGCATACGTGCGTGATACAGAGCGCCGCAGGCTCGTTCAGAGGCAGGGAATCTCCGGTACTATTCTCACCAGTGGGCTGGGCGGGCTGAGTGACACGGGAAGCAGGACACTCACATCGGGCGTGAAGCTCGGTGGCGGAGGTCTCAATGGCTGATATTTCCTTTAAGGAGGCAAGGCAGCTCTGCAGTCACGTCGAGGGGCTCCGCAACGAGCGCCTCGATGAATGGCGCGAGCTCTGCGCCCTTTTCCTGCCGCACCGCGGGCGCTTCAGGGGTGAAACCCCCGAGGGGCTGCGTGAGCGCCGGCAGTACAACAACCACGCCACGGCAGCGCTCATCGAGGCAGCTGCCATGCTCACATCCTGCGCCACGCCAGAAGGGCTAACCTGGTTCGGACACGATTACCTCGACCCGGCAATGCGTGAGATGTCAGGGGCGCTGGAGTGGCTCAAGAATGTGGACGACATTATCAGGCTGGAGCTTAAGCTGGGCGGCTTCTACGAGGCTATCGACGCCTGCAACCAGGAGCTACTCGGCGTGGGCTGCTGTCTTCTGTCGGTCATGCCTGGACGAAGCAAGCCGCTGATTTACAGGTGCTGCACTGTTGGTACCTACGCAGTGGCGATTGACCGCGAACGCGAACTGGACTGTGTGGTTGAGCACGAATACTTCACGGCCCGGGAGCTGGTGGAGTCCTTTGGTGAGGCCCGCTGTTCCGAGGCGACGCGTAAGGCCGCCACAGAGTCGCCATATAAGATGATTGACGTCACACACATGACCTACGTCCGCAGGCAGGCTCCGATGGAGTCCATGGCCAGTACGGATATGCCTGTAGGCTCAGTCTGGTGGGAACCCGACGGCAGGGACTTTCTGGCCAAGAGTGGGTATGAGTCGATGCCTTATTTTTTCACTGTCTGGCACGACGGCGGGCGTTCCATATACGGAACAGGCCCCGGTGACCTTGCCCGGTGCGACCAGAGGCAGGTGAACGCCCAGGAGCTCTACAAGTCCCTCGGCCTGGAGAAGATGATTGACCCGCCGCTCGCCATCCCGGGCAACATGGCTGGGAAGATCGACACCACGCCGGGAGCCCGCAACGTGGTGGCCTCTCTGCAGGGGACGCAGGCGGTCATGCCGCTGTACTCCGTGGACTTCTCCCGCGCCGTGCAGGCAGTCCAGCAGGAGATTCAGATAGTGAGCGGCAGGCTGGATGACATTCTGCTCCGCAATGTGTTTTCTGTCCCGCCCGATGAACTGCTGAAAGGGATGACGGCAACGGCCGTCGTCGCCCGCCGTCGTGCCGCTCTCCAGAAGATGGGACCGGCCATCAACCGCTACGAATCCCGCATCCTTTCCGGAGTCATTGAGCGCACCTATGGGGTGCTTGCCTCTATGGGGCTGATTCCGGAACCTCCGTTCCCGGAGGCCGCCAGCCCTCTTCAGATCTCCTACCAGTCTCCTCTTGCTGAGGGACTGAAGCAAAGCGGTTCCGACTCCATTACGGCGTTTCTGCAGATAGCCCAGCCCATCATCCAGGCTGTTCCGGACTGCGCTGATAAAGTGGACTTCGACCAGGTGCTCGATATTTGCGCGAGGTCTCTCGCCGTAGATCCGTCCATCATCCGATCCGACGAAGACGTGGCGGCCATCAGGAAGCAGAAGGCTGAAGCCCAGCGTCAGCAGATGGAGCAGGAACGCCAGAGGCAGGAGATGCAGCAGGCTGCCCAGCTCGGCAGCGTGAAGACTGAAGGGACACTGGCCGGCGCTCTTATGGGCACCAATCCGGAGGCAGCAAATGCAGGATTCTAACGAGGCCAGGCAGGCAGTCCTCGACCTGCGGGAAGTTATCCTCACGCCTGCAGGATATCGTGTCTTCATACGTCTTCTGCATTCCTTCGGGTACGGCTCTCAGATGACCGTCTCTGAAGAAGCCGTCATCCTTCACAACCTTTCCAACAACATTCTCGCAGCGATACAGGAGGCCGATCCTCAGACGTGCATCGACATGATCGCGGAGCTCCGTGGAATCCTGCCGCTGGTATCGACAAATCAGGAGAAGACCAATGCCTAACGAAAACACCGACACATCCCCCGCCGCAGCTGCGGGTGCAGCCACCGCACAGACTCCTGCAGCCGCGGACCCCACTCCCGCGAATAGCACGGCTCCCGCCGCGGAGACCGATCCCTATACATCCATAGGAGCAGAGACTGGCCCCCAAGGAGCATCTCCGGAAAAGTGGCAGGATGCTCTTCCAGAGTCCATGCGTGAGGCGGCTGGCGGCTTCGCCAGTGCAGATGAGGCCGTGCAGGCCATGAAACGCGGCATGGATTACCATCCTGTAACCAGCGCTGAAGAGGTGGACCTGAAGTTTCCGGAAGGTATCTCCGTAGACGAGGAACAGAATCTCGCTTTCCGGGAGCTCTGCGTCAAAACGGGGCTCACCAGGGCACAGGCGCAGGCCCTTGCTGACTGGCAGATAGAGTCCGAGACAGCCATGATGAAGGCCCGGACCGAGTCAACCACGGAACAGCTTAAGAAGGAGTGGGGTGCTGACTACGTCCGCAGGGAGGATCTTTCCCAGCGCGCCCTCCGCGCTCTCGATAAACGGGTCGGCGGACAGAACGAGCTCACCAGCGCACTGGTCAACAGCGGTGCATGGAGTCTTGCTCCCGTACGCATGGCGTTCGCCGAACTTGGCGGGCTGATGTCAGAGGACTCTTTGTCTGGTGGCAGAGGCGCTGCCGCTCAGGACGTTCCTGAAAGTCCCGAATCTACATATTCCAGATTTTTTAATCGTGGATAGATAGGAGGAAAATCATGTCTATTCTCGCACAGACGCTCAAAGAGATCGCTATCGACAAGGCGAAAAAGCGTCCCGAACTCGTGGACTATCTCCTCGAGGAAACCCCTGTGCTCGCCAGGGCAAAGTGGATCCCCGCTTCTCACGGCCTCTGGAACGTCGAAGAGGTGCTGAAGGCCGTGGATGGGCCCTCCTGGGTTGACCTCGGCGCACCGCTTCCCGCCATGCAGGCCCGCACCGGCCTCGAGCAGACCTACGTCTCCGTTCTTGGCGGCGAGGTCGAGGTCAGCAAGGACAAGGCTGACCAGTTCGGCGGCCCGTCCAAATACTTCGCCCGCAGGGAACGCGCCATTATCCGCAAGGCCGGTATGGACACTGAGGCCGCCCTCTTCACGAAGCAGTGGCGTGCCGCCGCGCTCAAAAAGGGTACCAAAATATCCTGTGGAGGGACCACATCCAATGCCCAGTCCACTATCATGGTGGTCCGCATGAGCGACGAGCTTAATACGGGCATCTATGACCCGACCTGTTTCTCCAGCGGGTATCTCGTGGACATCAGGCCGATTAACGGAGGTCAGGAGTACCATCTCCGTACACAGTCGGGCGTGCTCGGGTATGGCGTGTCCTACCGTGGCCGCTTTGGCTGGCAGCTGCTGGCTCCCGAGCGCACGGTTTGTGCCCTGGTCAACATCGAGGACAGCCATCTTCCCACGGAGATGCAGCTTCAGGAGGCTATCTCCAATGTACGCGGCAGCGCCGCCAGTACTATGATTATCGGTCATCCGCTGGTGCTCGGCAAAGTGTTCGGCAGCCTTAAGCTCGCCAAGCTGGAGTACAGCAACGGGGATACAGCTCTCAACCATGCCGTCACATCGTACTACGACATCCCGATTTATGGCTCCTACAACCTGCCCAACGGCTCCGAAGCCGTTGTGTCCTAAAGGAGAAAGACAATGGCTTTTGATTACGCCCAGCCCATGAATCACTGGTATGACCAGTACTTCAGTAAAAATGCCGCTCTCGGCAGTACCATAACCTCTAACGCTCTCTGCTGTGGCGGGACTCAGGGCGGCGTCATCGTCGTCGTTGAGGCCGCCACGGGATGCACCATCTCCGGGTCGAACACTGTCAGCCTGACCTTCCAGCATAGTGATACCGCCGACGGACCCTTTGCTGCCGTATCTCCGGCTGTCTCGGTCTCCGTGGGTGCCGGAACTTTCGCCGCTGGGGATGTGCTTATGCGGGCTATTGTGTCTGCCGGAGTGAAGGATTTTGTGAAGTGCGTCCTCACAGGAACGGCCACGGGCACCGTTAACGTGAGCCTCAACTATCTCGCAAGGTAGGGGCCGGGTTTGGGCGTCCCGACAAAACGCCCGCATACGGTTCATGGAGGGATGGCGTGATAAATTCCCAGACAACAAAAAATCTGTACAGGGGCAATGGGAGCACCCTGTCGTACCCGGTGACCTATCCTTTTTACGAGGCGGAAAACCTGCTCGTGCTGGTGGCAGTCGGAGAGGTCGAAGAAACGCTCTCCCTGGGCGCAGACTACTCAGTTGCCATTAACACGGACGGATCGGGTGGCACTGTCACGTTTACGTCGGCGGAGCGTGTCCCTGCAGGGTGCACCATAGCTATCATGCTTAACATGGCACTCGTGCAGGAACTCGATCTCTCGGCGGTTTCACACATTGATACGGAGAGCCTTGAACAGGAACTCGACAAGCAGGTCCAGTATATCCAGCAGATGGGTGAGGGCCTTTCCCGCGCAGTTAAGACGAACGCCACGTCGGAGATTTCCCCGGACAGGCTCGTATCCAGCCTGTTCGCTGCCAGAGACGAAAGCGTGGCGGCGAAAAACGCAGCCGAGACTGCGCAGGCTTCGGCGGAAGCCGCTGAGGCGTCTGCCGTGGCTGCACGGGAGGCGACGGAAACCGCTTCAGCTTCGGCTCAAACCACTATCTCTGAGGCAGGTGCCGCGGCTGCAGCAGCTGTCAGTGATGCAGGCTCCGCGCAGGTTTCTGCTGTCAACGCCGCAGGCGCGGATCAGGTCACTTCGGTGAACGCCGCCGGAGCAGCCCAGGTCAGCAGCATCCAGTCCGAAGGCACAACCCAGGTAAACAGTGTTACATCAACTGGTACTTCACAGAAAGCGGAGATGCAGGCTCTTGTGACTGCGGCGTCCGGGTATGCAGAACTGGCGCACACTTATGCCCAGCAGGCTTCTCCTGAAGGCGTTGTGCATCTCACTGGCGATGAGACAATTTCCGGCACCAAGACTTTTACACAGACTATCGCGGGCACAGCGGATGCGGCAGCAAAGCTGGCCACTGCACGGACTATCACCCTGTCCGGCGACGCCACGGGCTCAGTTTCATTTGACGGGTCGGCGGATGTGAGTTTGCCCGTCTCCTGTATTGCTGAACAAAAAGACTTTATAGGCGAAGATAACATTTCTTCCGGGAAAATAATAAAATATAATAACGGGATGTATCTTCTGCGCGCATATATACACTTTGAAAAACCATACGACGGAATAACTATTTTTACATGGACATTTCCTGAAAGTTTTGAAGATCGCCCAGATGTATATCTTACACCAACCTCAAACAAGATAAGCCAATACTTGTATACAGCAAGAGTTTCAACACCTACATATGTAACAATTATTTATTCAGACGTAATAACAAAAATTGCTTATGCAACCATGAGCAAAGATAATCCTGCTTACAATGTATATCCACCCGATGAGATTTATTTAAACCTTCTTGCCATTGGCAAATGGAAATAGGAGTTCTCATGACATTCGAGAATTTACAAATATTCACGGACACGTACCCGCCGGAAGCGGCTTTCTGGTGTAACAATAATCGCACCCATTTTATTAAAGAAATTGACCCTCTGGACGGTCACCGCCGGTTCCAGATTGTGGAAATTCCAAAGCCAACGGCAGAAGAGCTTTCCGCCATAGAGGAACGCCGCAAAGAGGCAGAAGAACAGGCGTCACGTCTGCCCGATCTGGAAGCCGCCGTTGCCGAACTTGGTGAGCTGGCTACTTCTGACAAGGATGAGGCAGACAGCGCCGCCCTCGACCTTGCGGCCTACGCGGCAGAGCTGGAAGCAAGAATTGCAAAACTGGAGGAGAAGAACAATGGCTAAGATTTACTACAGAATGATTAAGAACGGCCGAATGATAATTGATGAAGTTCCTACCCGCTGGCGTGCGGCCGTGCAGGCAATGCTCGACGCGGAATAGCAGGGAGGCACTGTCATGCCGGGAATGAACCGCTCAACCATCATTAACTCGGCACTCCGCAGGCTTGGCGGTGTTGACACCAACATTCCCACCGGAGGAACGAATCCTGCCAATTCCCAGGCTGAGGCTGCGTATGCTTCCGTGGTGCGCCGTGTTCTTTCTGCCTACGATTGGGGGTTTGCCACGCGATACAGGGAGCTGGCCGAAGTGGCAGAAACGCCCCTGTTCGGATTCACTAAGGCTTATCAGCTTCCGTCAGACACCGTGCGCCTGGTGAGCGTGCATGCCGGGGTGAGGGTCGATGGAGGACAGGTCAATGCGCCGCTTTATCGTCCGGAGCCGAATTATGTGCGTTCAGGCTGCATTATATACTGCTCCGCTCCCCGGCTATTCGCTCAGGTGGTCGAGACCGGGCATGAGGAAGACGCACATGAGCCCTTCCTCGACGCCTGCGCTTACGCTCTGGCCATAGAGATTGCACCCGCTGTAGCGCATGGGGGGATAGACGTGAAGTCGCTGGTGCAGCTGTACAGTATTGCGCTGGAGCAGGCCATAACATTTGATGCCGGAGAGCAGAAGCCTGTGCAGACGTCTCCGATACTCGGGTCGAAGATGCTGCGCATGCGCTTTGGGCGCGGAGGCGTGTAAATGCCGATACATATCCAGAATGTCCTCAATGGCGGAGAAATAGGGCCGATGTGCCGGGCCAGGGCCGACCAGCCGCGATACAGGAGCGGGTGTCAGACTCTCCAGAACTTCCTGCCTATGCCGCAGGGCGGCGTGACCCGCAGGCCGGGGCTCGTCTACCTGGGCAAAGCTGAGAGTGCCTCGTCCAGGCTCATCCCCTTTGTTTTTTCTGAGACTCAGGGGCGGGTCCTTGAGTTCGGTGAGAAGACCATGCGGATATGGATGCCGGATGGCAAACAGGTGGCCACGTCTGACGGGGAAGTCCTTTCTGTAACAACGCCGTATGCGGCGGCAGATCTTGCCGACCTGCGCTTTGCGCAGTCGGCGGATGTTATCTACTTCGCTCACAGGAAGTATCCTCCGCACAAGCTGAGCCGCTATGCCGACAACGACTGGCGGTGGACGCAGCTTACTTTTTCCCCGACCATCGGAGCACCAGTGAACCCTTCGGCTGCCATTGTTGGTACGGGGCTTGGAAATAACGCCAGCACGAGGACATATAAGTATGTCGTGACGGCAGTTGACGACGACACTGGACAGGAATCCGCAGCATCCTCAGCCGCCATCGCCACAGGTGAGTCCCTGACGTCGGCATATGGCGTGAGGATTTCGTGGACCGCTCCCGCGGGGGCCGTTGCCGAGTATCGGATTTACAAACTCAAGGGCGGCATTTACGGCTTTATTGGCAGAGCGAAGGGCACCACTTCATTTGAGGATTACAACATTATCCCCGACGATGGAGACACGCCTCCAACGTATAACACGCCTTTTAGCGGAGAAGGTAACTACCCCGGACTTGTTTTTTTCCATCAGGGACGGCTGGGATGGGCTTCTACCGATAACCAGCCCATGACTGTCTGGCTGTCCCGCTCGAACGAGCTGGAGTCGCTCGCCGAATCAGTCGTCCCCAAGTCTGATGATTCTATCGAAGTGACGCTGGCAGCTACGCAGGCAAATGCTTTTACGTGGCTGCTTCCGGACCGCACTGCGCTCTGTGTCGGCACGACGGGCAACGAATGGACGCTGGAGCCATCGGGAAGTGCCATCCTCACACCTGGCAATCCCGCCTTCAACAAGCAGACCTCGAACGGCGGTGAGTCTCTCCATCCGCTCTACGTTGGGGGGAGCGTCATCTATCTGCAGCGTGGCTCTTCTGCGGTCCGGGCGTTTGCTTACTCCTACAACGAAGACAAGTACGTGGGGCAGGACATCACTATCCTCTCCAGGCATATCCTGCAGGACGTGACCATCAAAGCGTGGGCATATCAGCAGGAACCGTATTCCATCATCTGGGCAGTTATGAGCGATGGCACCTTAGCGACATGCACGGCCATGTTTGATCAGCAGGTCATCGGATGGGCGAGGCACAAAACCAATGGCCGGGTGCTCGACGTCGTGACGATACCAGGTGCCACCGATGACCAGATGTGGTTCCTCGTAGAACGTAAAGTCGGTGGGGTATGGCATACATTCATAGAGAAGCTGGCACCGTTTTTTGACTCTGATAACCTCGGCGATGCTGTTTTCCTTGATTCCTCTATGAGCTACTCTGGGACTCCCATTGACCATGTCACCGGCCTTACGCATCTCGCAGGGGAGACAGTCTCCGTGTTTGCCGACGGGGGGACTGTGGAGAACGTTTTTGTTGGGGCAGATGGGTCCTTCGATTTACACAAAGCGTCTGGCTCTATCACGGTAGGGCTTCCCTATACGTCACTTATGGTCCCATCCCGTCCGGAGCTGGACCTCCAGACGGGGAGCACGATGATGCACAACCGCAAGGTCTCGGAGTTAAGGCTCAGGGTCTACCGCTCGATGTCCTTCGAGATAGGCATTGATGAGGGCAGAACTTTTCCCGTCGTGGACCGCAATGTAGTGAGCGGAAAGTTTAAGACGTCGCCTTTCTGGATGGAGGGAGTCAGCGACCTCTCTTTCGTTCTTGCTGGAGCGTGGAGCGCTGACAGCGTACCGAGGTTTGAGGTGAGCACTCCTACTCCGCTTACCATCCTCGCGATACTGACCACCATGGATGTCAGCCCCAACGTGGGCAGATAGGAGGAGAGTATGGGGCTCAGCCCAATGGGAATGATGGGCGCCGGTATGGCTTTCGGGGCCTTGTCGGGTGGTCTTCAGTCCTACGTTGGAGGTGTGCAGCAGAACGCTGCCTTCACTGTGCAGAGCGCAAACGCGCAGCTCCAGGGGGCGCAGACCGAAATTGCCGCTGCTCAGGCACTGGTGCAGGCCGAGGATGCACGATACCAGGCGACTATGTCCGACGTGCAGGCACGGCAGACAGAGGCAGACAGAGACGTTGCCAGAGTCAATTATACGGTCCAGCTTTCACAGATTGCCAGGGCCAGGGCTGCGCAGAGTACGAAGTACAGGACGGCGCAGGCTGATACCAGAGCACGCATGGGAGCAGCCAATGTGGATGCCTCCAGCGGGAGCGCCCTCTCCGTACTTACGGGCAACGCAGCTCAGTACGGGGCAGCCATGGCAGAAAGCTCAGCCCAGAGAGCGCTTGCCGATTACGGTTACGGCCTTACGGATACGAAGCTTAAAACTCAGGCCCTTATGCAGAGGAACCAGGCGGACTATCTGCGCAAAACGGGCTCCTTCTACGACAAAACGTATGGATACACGATGAAGCAGACTGGCTACTATTACCAGATGTCCGGACTGTATAGCAGCATGAAGACAGGTACCGCGGGCCTTATCCTGAATGCCCTTGGGGCTGCGGGGATGGGAGCCGTGCAGGGCGGCATCATGACTGGCGGCCTCAGCGCTCTTTCTGGAGGCAGCACCGCGGCTGGTGCGGCCAAATCCGGAGGCATTGTTAAAAATGTCCCGGCGAAAACAGGCGCGGGAACAGCGGTATCCGGCTTGGGTTCTTCCCGTATCGGTGGCATCGCAAACAGCATTCTCGCGGCATACAGGAGATAGGACATGATGAGGAACAACGTGGGTGGTGCCACGCAGTACATGAATGACACGAGCCTTAATCCCGTCAGCGCTCCATCCAGCCAGACGGGAGCCCCCGGCCCGGTCAGCGTGTCTTCGCCTGAAGGAGTAAGAGGAGCGGGCAATGCGTCAGCCCCTCTGTTCTCCTCAGCGCTGGGCAATCTTCAGCGCCTGGAACGCTTCGGGACGACGGTCATTGCCGCCATCGACAGGCAGAGACAGCAGGACGAGGATGCAGAAATCGTGAGCCGCATCGCCGGCATCCAGCGTCAGTCCCTGGAGTATCAGACCCAGTACAGGCAGGACCATCAGGGGCAGTCAGCTCTCTCTGCAGGCAGGGACTATGCCTCTCACGTAGACGGTCTTTTTGACTCCCTCGCCAGGGAAGATAAATGGAAAGGCAACCGCCGCGTGCAGGATGCCCTGCGTGCCAAGAAGGCCGAGTACGGGGCGGTAGCTTTCGCCCGCGGCTCCATCTATGCCGACCAGCAGAGGCAGGCCTGGTACGAGGACCAGCGCAAGGTGGCCGAGCAGGGCTTTTCCGCTGCCGTGGCCAGTGGTGACGGGACTACGTCCCAGCAGGCGAGGGATAACTGCGTAGCCCTGTGGCGTATCCAGAACCCAGGGCGGGACAGCAGTGCGTATGAGTTTGAACTGGAGAACAAGGGAGCACGCGGAGCTCTCGACCTTATGGTGGCCCGGGGAGATGGCATCGCGCTTAATGGTGCTATATCCAGATTCCAGCCATATCTCTCCGCGACCGAACTCGCCAGGTACAAGGGGACTGCCGACTCTTTGCTGGAGAACCAGATTGCCGGACGTATGTCCGCAGGGGATTATGAGGGAGCTGCAGCGCTTGGGCGTCAGGCGCTCGGTGGGACCGGTCTTCAGGGGTCCAGGTCCATGACAGGATATGGCGTTCTTGCCAAAAAATATGAAAGCGGCGGCGAGGGCGTCGGCCATGTGTCGCAGGGATTGCAGGCGACCGATGGCAATGATTTTGGCTCCTGGTCTTTCATCACAAAAGGAGGAGCCAAATCCTCGGGAGCCGAATTCCTGCGCTGGTGCGCAGGGCAGGGCGAATTTGGTTCCAGGGTGGCATCGACATTCGACGGGATATTCAACGGCAATTGGGACAATATCGACAGGACAGACCTGTGGGCGAAGGGCGGTGCTGCGCGTCAGGCCTGGAAGAAGCTGGCAGACGAGAACCCCGGGGCCTTGGAACGCCTTGAGGATGCATTCGTCAGCAGGCGGTTCAACGCCGTCATTGATAAGCTCAACCCTCAGGCCAGGGATGCAATCCGCTCGAACCCGGCTCTCATGGAGATGGCCATTTCCACTATCAACCAGCACAAAAGCGCCATCAATATCCTCAACTCCTGCTATGACGCGGATCCGGAGGCCTACGGTCGTAAGGTGTACGCCATGCGCAGTGACCCCAAACGGTTTGCCGCAACCGGAGACCCTCATATCGGCGAGAGGCGATTCTCCCGTGAGCTCCCTGACTTCCTCGGCATGCTCCATAGTGGCGGCGTCGGCGGCGGCCCCATCGTCACCAGCGATGTCTCCCGCAAAAACATTGAGGCCCGTCTGAACAATGAGCTTCCCGGCATGCGTATTCTCAAGGATACCGAAGGAATCACAAGCATTGAGGACCGTGAGGTGGCGGCTCTGGAGGCAGTCTCTCAGCTTCCTTTCGGCCAGCGGGACCAGGCGCAGACCATCGTCACGAGAGAGCTGAACTTTATGAAGGCCCAACGGGCGGCCGGGGAGGCTAAGGCGATGGCTGATTTCTGTTCCCTTGCCGCCTCTCAGCAATGGAGCCCGGTAGAAATTGGCCGTCAGATAGACGCTATGGCGTCAAGCGGCAAATACCGGCCCGAATTTATCAACAGGCTCCGCTCTCTGGAGCAGAGTAACAGCAGGGAAGAAACTTCCCAGCAGAAGAAGAACGCCCTCTCTCTGATGGCGTCCGTAGATGCGAACCTCGCTGCAGGCGGAGAATCCGTGAACTACGACACTACGGATATAGACAAAGCCTTTGCCAGTGGGGATATCACCTTCACCCAGCGGAACAATATCATCGAGTACGCCAGAAACGGCGGAGCAAGAAAGAACGTCACAGTCGAAAACGTGCAGGATATCTACCGCAGGCTCACCGGCGACAGGAAGGCGAAGCTTCCTCCTGAGCTCTTCTCTCAGGTGTATGACAGACTCAGGAAGGTACAAACCACCGGTAAACCCATCGACAACGAGGCCATCAGCCGCGTTGTGTCTGAGCTTCTGTCTCCGGTTCAGTACGACCGCAGGTTCTGGTGGGATGGAGAGGAACCGGCCTACGAGGCAAATGCAAAAGGACACAGGGTAGTCGGTATGACCGTCCCTGCATACAGGCTTCCCGCCATCAAAGCCCTGATGAAGCAGAAAGGGTACAGCGACGCACAGATAGCGGACGAGGCGCTGGTAAGGCAGTTTTACGCCGCGTATATGCAGCAGAGGAGCAGATAGATGTACGAAGCAGAATTTCCGGTTCCCGAGGGAGCCCCTGCAGCCGCACAGACAGAAGATACGGGAGACGCTTCCCGTTTCATGGCCGGCAGCCTGCCTCTTGATGGTGCCGGCCCCATGGGCATTATCTATGACAGGGAGCAGGAGCTGTATGCCGCAGTCCCGGCGCTGGACGATAACGGCCCCATATCCACAGAACGTCAGACCGCGAATTATATGTCCGGGAAGAAGGCGTATGCCTTTTTCGACTCCGAGGAGGACGCCAGGGCGTGGAGAACCCAGCACACTACGCCTGAGGCTGTCAGCGCCGCGCGCAGGCAGCTCCGTTCCCAGATGCTCCTGTCCAGGGGAATCATGCCCGAACAGATTGCCAGGGATAAGGCCGTGGCCTCCCGCCTCGGCATATCGTTTGACCTCTACCGGTACAACCGAGATGAGCTGGACGACGAAGATGCCGCCCGCACCATTGAGCGGTATGACGGTCTGACGGGGTATGCTGCCACCAGCCCACTCGCGGCTGCATATGTACGCAGCGATCATGCGGCTCTTGCCTCTGTCGAGGAGCTCATAAAAAGGAGCGGCCTGGACGGAGAAATCCGTGAGTTCAGAGAACCAGGCCTCATGCACTCCTATGACCTGGGCACGAAGCAGGCAGAGCTCGCCAGGCTGGGCAATGCATACGCAGCAGGCACCGCCACGCTGGAGGATATCGACAGGGTCAAAGCCCAGATAGCCGATCTCAGCCGCATGCCATCCACGAAATTATTCATGGAAAAACCCGGGAGTGGCAGCGACATTATTGCTGAGGCTGGTAACTGGCTTGCGGATACGTTTTCCTTTTCCAAATTTATGGAGCAGGTGCCTACTTCTGTAGGCGCACAGGCCGCGTCTGCGGCTGAAGGCCTTGGCATGACGCTGTCCCTTGCCGCTGCCGGAGCAAAAGCAGGAGCCGCCGCAGGGACTGCTGCAGCCCCTGGTCTGGGAACAGGCGTAGGTGCGGCCATTGGTGGTATCACTGCGGGAGCTGCCGGCCTCGCCACTTACATGGTCAGGTCTGGGCAGCGCACGTACGAACTTGAACGCGGAAGCCAGATTGCATCGATGCTGGAAGAGAAGGATGCCGACGGCAACCCCCTTCCAAAGGATGTCGTTGTGGCCGCGGCATCGCTTTACGCCGCCATTTCCACAGGCGTTGAACTTGGAAGTGATGCGGTCTTCGTCAGAGTGCTTGGTCCGCTGGCCGGGAAGCTGGCAGGGTCCGCAGGGGCGAAACAGACGGCGCGTGCAGCCATCATGCGTGCTGCCAGGGACAAGAATCTGCAGGGGGCTCTTGTCGATGCCGGCAGGCACATGGGCGCGCTGACCGTTACAGAAGGCAGTGAAGAGGCTATACAGGAAGGGGCCGCAATCCTCACCGAACAGGCTGCCAAAGCGTACGCCAATGCCAGCCGTGGACAGAATTTCGACATGACTCCTGATCCGGCCAGGACCAGGGAACGCCTCTCTGATGCCTTCTGGGGCGGCGCCGCAGGTGGTTTCTGGATGGGTGGCGGACCTGTTATCGCCATGTCGGCACTCAATATCGAGGCCGCGCATGCCGCCCGTAAATTCGCTGACAGGCAGGTGGCCATTCACGAGCGCGTCATGCAGACGCAGATGCGTTCCCTTGACGCAGGAGCCACCATGTCGGCGCTGGAGCACATGGGTCCGGAGATGTCTGAAAATATGGTCATCCCTCTGGACGCAGCCGTTGCTCTCCATCAGGAGGGCACGGATATCCTCACCCCGCTTGGACTTTCTCTGGAGACGGCTCAGGACGGTGCCGCCAAAGGTATGTCCATTACGGTTCCGCTGTCGGCCATGCATGCCACACTGGATTCCCAACAGTTCAGGAGTGCGGCCGAAATAATGCACCGGGGCGACGAGGCTGCCAGCGCATCTGATGCCAGCTTTTCCGCGCAGGATTTCAGTGAGGCGCTGGCGCAGGCTGCTTCCGATATGGACGCTATGGCCGCCGAGAGGGAAGGCGTGGCTCATCTTTCCCCGGAACAGATATCCGGCCTCGATGCAGTGCACGCGGAGATGCGTAATCAGCTCATTGAGGCTATCGGGTCTCAACCCAATCTGAAGGCGCAGGCCGAGGCCAGCGGCGGCGTGCAGCAGTATGCTGACGCACTCCTGGAGACGTGGCGCAGGTGGGCTCTTCAGATGAGCCGCCGTACGGGAGAAAATCCCGCCGATATCTATCGGAGGATAGCCTTCTCTGGCGGCCAGCAGATGGCCCGGTCCAACCCCGCCGCCAAAGGCACGGCCAGCGTGCAGAGCGTTACCACCGGAACCGGGTTGTCCGGAGAGAAACCGGCGCAGGACAAAGAGCTCACCAATTCCGGAAGTGTCTCATCTATGGGCAGGAATATGGTGAACGCGCTGCGGCAGGCGTCCAAGCCAGATCTAACCGAGAGGTTTGGCTACATGCCTGCCATCCAATTGAACACGTCAGACTACTTCGGTGAAGGCAAGCAGTTCTCAGCAATCCCAGAAGGCGAACTCACCAAGGAAAAGATGGCTGCCTGGCGTTCTGAGGCTAAGGCATGGGCCAAGGAAAACCTCGGCTCTGATAATGCAGAGACCAACGAAGAGACAGGATGGGATATAATTTACAACCATAAAAGCGTGAAGGATACGCTCTCTCATGGACTTGAACCAGAGCTCATAAAGAGCATACCGACAATTCCAGAGATCATCAGAACAGGTATGTATCTCGACTCTATCGAGAAGAATCCTGGGCTCATGTCTCATTTCTTCGCGAACAAGATAACCATCGATAAGAAGGAATATGTCGTCGGTTTTGTCGTTCGTGAAGATGGAAACGGTAACAGGTTTTACGATCACGAATTGACTAAAATAATTAATCCCGACTGGCTCGTACCGGGAAAACAGCATGAAGCTGCAGAACTCCGGACCAATCGGGATACCGCCAGAAATACTGGCGTTGTAATAGAGATACTACGGGACAGGCTTGGCGTCAACGATGGCACGGCACAGGTTCTGTTTCAGAAGCAGTCTCCGACGCTCAACGCCGTAGGGGACGTGGAAAAGGTTATTAACGGCCAGGTGCGCTTCAACGAGGGCGAAGGCAACTACGTTGTAGAGCTCTTCAAAACGGCCAACCTGTCCACGCTGGCCCACGAGATGGGGCACATCTACTTTCTCGAGATGCAGAGGGCCGTGGAGAATGGCCTTGCCGACGAGTCGATGCAGAAAGACTACGGGAAGCTGTGCGCCTATGTCGGAGCCAAACCCGGTACCCGCTGGACTGTCGGGCAGAATGAGAAACTGGCCCGTGCCTGGGAGACCTATCTGCGTGAGGGCAGAGCACCCAGTTCCGTACTGGAAGAGGCGTTTGTCAGGTTCCGCCAGTGGCTCACGAAGATCTACCGTGAGCTCTCCATGCTCAATGTTGAGCTGAACGATGAGGTGCGGGGAGTGTTCGACAGGATGCTGGCCACTGACGCAGAAATCGAGGAGGCCACCATCCAGCACGGCCTTGTGGATCTGACCACCGGCGAACTCGACGCTCTGGGCGTGACGAAGCCCCAGCAGGAAGTCACACGCAGGGTCATTCAGACAGCCAAAGCCATAGCCGCACAGCGGCTGCAGGAGAAGAGGGAATACGAGCGTACCCAGCGTATGGCCGATTACCGCAGGCAGGCAGCCAAAGAGGTGAATGCGCTTCCGTCTTCGCAGGCTAAAGCGGCTATGCGCAGGACTCCTCTCAACAAGAACGCCCTTATCGCTGCCGTAGGTGAGGAAGCCACCCGTGAACTTATGGCCAAAGGTGTCGGTCTGGTCAGCGAGAAGGGGGAAGCCGATCCGACCATTCTTGCTGCCCGGCAGGGCTATGCCAGTGCCGAAGATATGGTTTCCGACATTATCAGCAGCAGGACGAAAAAAGAGGCTGTCGAGGAAATCGCCCGGGCAATGGAGGCGAAGTACGAGGCTCAGTATCAGGCCATCGACGAGGTTGTGGCGACGGAGGGCGTTCACGCCCATCTCGCCGCAGTTGGCAGCGCTCTGGCCAGAGTAGCCGGACGCGCCTATGTCCAGCAGCAGGCCATTGCAGCCATCGCCTCTGAGACGCTTGCCGGTATGAATATGTTTGACGCCATGAGGTCTGTATCCTTCCGGGCGAACATGCGCAACGCCCTCCGTTCAGAGCGCAGGGCCATTGCTTCGGGAGATTACACTGCGGCCATCGAGGCCAATACCAAGGGCCGCATTCAGTTAGAGCTCGCACGTCAGTCCCGCGAACTGTCTGAGACACGGGACAGGCTGGAGCGTCAGATTAAGCGTTTCTATGGCTCCAGGAGCGCCCCGGAACGTTCCAAAGCATTCCTCTTCGCTCTGGCGTCCCGTCACGATTTCGGCCCGACGCTGGCCGCCGCTGAGAAGTATTCCATCGAGGACCTCAACGAGTGGCAGGAGGAACTGAAGAAAAACGGGTTTGAGCTCCTTCTTGATCCGGAAGTCATGTCGACGGACACCCCATGGACGGCCATGACAGCTGCCCAGTTTTCTGAGCTGACCGACGCCATCAGGCAGATTATTACGGTTGAGCGCAACCAGCGCAAACTTCTGACGTCCGAACGCAAGGAAGGTCTGAAGGAGATGTGCGAACAGCTGGCGGCTTCCATCACGGCTCATGGCAGGCCTCAGTTCCAGAAAACCGTTGAGGAAGAGGCCCGCATCGTCTCCGCGCTGAAACATGCCCACGCAAGCCAGACCAAGATCGAGGAGCTGTGTCTCCAGATGGACGGCGGAAAGCTGGGACTGGCATGGGAACTCATCTATCGCCCCATCGCGAAGGCTGATGAAGCCCAGGCTCTCAAACTCAGGGAAGTTCGAGAGTACCTCAGGGAGAATATCTTCGGCCTGTACACGGCGAAGGAACTCTCCGTCATGGGCCTGAAGAAGAAACTGGTGCCGTCCATCGGCGAGTCTCTCACGAAAGAGAACCGCATTGCCGTGGCTCTCAATCTCGGCAATGCCGTAAATAAGGAGCGTATCATGACCGGGCACAAGTGGACGGAGGCGCAGATAGCCGAAATCGTGTCCGAACTGGACGAACGCGACTGGAAGTTCGTTGAAGCCGTGTGGAGGTACTTCGAAACGTTCCGGCCCGAGTCTTTCAGGGTTCAGGAAGAGATCACCGGCGTGCGCCCCAGAGCTGTTGAGGCAGCTCCGTTCCAGGTGACAACCGCGGACGGCAAAACTCTGACACTCTCCGGCGGCTATTACCCCATCAGCTACAACTCATCCAAGTCCTTCAAGCAGTTTGCCCGGGACCAGAAGGAGATGGATCAGGAGCTGTTCGGAGGCAGAAACTACGGAACCGCCCAGACGAAGCACGGACATCTCAAAGAACGCAGTGAAGGCGGCAATAACTCACCGCTCCTCCTGAAGCTTTCTGTCATTCCGGATCATCTCTACAATACGGTCCACGATATTTCCTTCCGTAAGGCCCTCATCGACGTGGCCCGCGTTGTCTGCAACGGGGACGTGCGCTCGGCTATCGAGAACTACGCAGGGAAGGAGTACTACCGTCAGCTCATGCCGTGGCTGAAGGAATGTGCCCAGGAGAGGCAGGAACCGATGTCCCTGTTAAACGTCTGTTTGGGATGGGCTAGATCCGCAGCGTCTATCGCGGTTATGGGATTCAAGGCTACCACCATCGCGACCCAGGTCGTCGGCATTACACAGACTATCGACGTTATCGGAGCAAAGTGGACCATGGCCGGGCTTCGAAAAGTCTACGGCAATCCTTTCCGTCTCGACAGCCTGTGGGAGGAGACTGTGGCCCGCAGCGCCTTTATGGCGACCCGCGTGGAGAGTTACGACCGTGAAATACGCGATATGGCCAAGAGCCTCCATGTGGGAACGGTCCGCAACTGGGTCAATATCATCAGGCAGAAGGCGTTTGTTCCAATGGGGATTGTCCAGCTCGGAGTTGACCTGCCCACGTGGTGGGGCGCCTACGAGAAGGGCGTCAGGGATTTTCATGGAGACACGGTGCGCGCCGCGGAGTACGCCGACTCCTGCGTTAGGCAGTCCCAGGGCTCTGGCTCTATGAAGGATCTATCCTCTATCCAGCGGGGTAACGAACTGAAGAAGCTGTTCACGATGTTCTATTCGTACTTCAACACGCTCTACAATCTTGGAGCTAGGCACATCCGTGAGCTCCGCGATGATTTTACCCCGGCTGGAATTTTCCGTGCAGCCAACTCTGCGCTCCTGCTGTGGTTCATTCCCTGCGTATTCTCCGAGTTCTTAGCGGGGAGGGGGCCTGATGATGACGAGGACTGGCGTATCTGGGCGGCACGCCTGGAACTGACCTATCCGTTCCAGAGTATCGTGGGCGTGCGTGATATCGTGAATGGTATTGCCTCGGCATACGGCTATCAGATGTCCCCTGCCGCCGCAGCACCCGAGAGTATCGTGGCGTTTGGGCGCTCTGTCATAAAGGCGCTGGAAGACGAGGAGCCCGGGGCGATGGTGAAGCCTGCCATCAAAGCCACCGGCTACCTCTTCAGCCTGCCCGTCGGGCAGCCGCTCATCACCTGCGGCAATCTGTGGGACTATGTCACAAATCCCCGCTCCGAGCTCTACGTCCGGGACCTGTTCTTTGAGAAACCAAAGAGCAGGAAAAAGAGAGAAAAATCCTATTAAACGAGGAGTAGGTTGATGAAAAAATTTAGGAAGAAACCTGTTGAGATAGAGGCTGTTCAGTTTACTGGCGACAATGCCGGTGAAGTCTTGGGATTCATCGGTAACGCCAGAGGAGCGTACGCTCTCGGTGACAGTATCGTTATCAGGACGCTTGAAGGAGACCATAAGGCTAGCCTTAACGACTGGATTATCAAAGGAACGGCCGGCGAATTCTACCCCTGCAAGCCTGATATTTTCGCAGAGATATATGAAGAATGCTAGTTAACTTGTAAAAAATATGCCGGAGCAAAGTAATTGCTCCGGCACTGTACGGCGGCCCCCCTGCACCATTCCTTGGTGCAGAAAGTGTTATTAAACTGTTGATTTTATTAAAAAGATTCTCCTAACCTGCCGCGGCGTATGCCGGGCGTGGCCGCGTAGACCATGACACTGAGATCGTGACGGTTCGGGGAAACGCCTGTGGCGGAGCCGTCGGCGCGCTCTTCCTGATCCGTGGAGAGGCGCATGAAGACCTTTTCATGGCTGCAGAGCGTCTCGCCGTAAAAACCGGAAATGGTGCCGACAGGACCCGTGCGCACGCTGCCGTCCGGATTGCGGAGGGGCTTTCCGCCCACCATGACGGGGCCTTCCTGTGGCCTGCCGGTCTGTTTGTCCAGGACAGGGACGCGCTCGTAGCGGAGCATCCGCACGGCGAGCGCCGCGTTCCGGGGAACGTCACCGTCAAGACCCGCGCTGCCGTTCCCGGGAGCGCTGCCGGATAGGGGAATGTCGATGCGGCTTGGCATAATATGCCTCCTAAAAAATATCTGGCGTTCCGCGTTTTACGCGGGGCAGGGTGGTGCCGAGTCTGTTTCTGAGTCCCGAGATCACCCTGTCCGTGGGATCCGAGACACGGATGCCGCTTCGTGAGGCGCTGACGGCGACCATGCCGCCGCTCAGCTTTGCCGCAGCGCGGGAAAGCGCGCCCAGTCCGTTGTCCACGGCGGTTTCAGCGTTTGTGACGGCGTAATCGCAGGCGTAATCAAGCGCCTCCCGGGCCGCGTCGTTCATGGTTCTGCGCAGTGCCGCCTCCACGGCTGACCAGTCGATGCTGATGCCGGCGAGGGAGCCTATCCTCATCTGGTAGGCCCTGCGGATGAACTCCGCGCACTGCTCCGCCGCGTCGGCTGACTCTGTGTGAATGAGGGAGCCGCTGCCCCCGGTCAGAAGGCGCACGCGGGCGGCGTGCCGCTCCTGGGGGGTGGAAAAGGAACCGGCAGGCCCGCAGTCAGCCGCCGCCATGGCAGAATCCGTGTCTGTCAGGAGCAGGGGCAGAACCAGGAGAAGGACAGCCGCCGGAGCGGAACGCGGAACAATGGAACAGAAGAGAGTGTGCATGCCTGTTCCTCCTGAAGCGTGTTTATTGAAAAACGATTATAATGTCAAAAACTTTTTAAAAATATATAAAAACGCCTGCGCGGACGGGGAATCCGTCCCGGAGCCGGGCCTTTTCCCTGCCCTGTTCCGGTTCAGGGAAGATAGGTAAAAAGGGACGCCGCCTTGCCAGAAGAGAAAAAACCACGTATATTTCCGGAGTATTGCGTCACGGGCGTCAGACGCTGTGACGCGTTTTTCTTCCCCCTGTGAGAAGCGGCCCTGCCTCAGGCAGCGTTTCTCTTCCGCGTCTTTCTCCGAGGTTTATCCGGTATGCGTGACAGTGTTCTTCTCCTTTCGGCCTCTCCCCATAAAAACGGAACAACGTCCCGGATTTCGGCTCTGATTGAGGATGGGTGCAGGAGGGCCGGATTCAGGACGGCCGTGCTCGATTTCTCGGGGATGAACTTCCTCGGGTGCACGCACTGCGGCACCTGCAGCCAGCGTCTCCGTCACTGCCCGCTTGAGGGAAAGGATGACTGCAGCGAGACTTTCGCCACCATCATTGGCTCGCGGTATCTTGTTATCGTGAGCCCCATCTATAATTATGGCCTGCCCGCACAGTTCAAGGCGCTTGTTGACCGCACGCAGTATTTCTATTCGTCAGGAATCAAGCCCCGCATCGCCCCCCGTGCCGCAGTGCTCCTCCTGGCGGGCCGGACAAAGGGGGAGAAACTCTTCGAGGGGGCGCGGCTCACTCTGCACTGTTTCTTCCACACCATGGGCATCGAACAGGTCGCCCTGAAGACTCTGAGAGGGCTGGAATCCCCCCAGGATCTGAGCGATGAGCTGCGCCTTGAGCTCAGGAAGTGGGGGGCCGGGCTTTTTACTCCCGGGCAGACTGTTGTCACGGCCGGTCCTGCCAGAAGCACCGCCGGCCTGGTTCCGCGCTCCTGACCGTTTTCTCCCGCGCCCCGGAATCCTTCTTTGTCCGCCTTCCGCCGGCCGCCCCCCATGCTTCCGTGCCCCGGCGCTGTTTCTGTCTTCCGCGCGGAGTTCCCCGTTTCTGCCCTGCGGCCGGAATCTGCCTGATCCTCTCTGCCGCCTGACTCCGGAAAGAGAAAAGGGTCTTCACAAAAGGAAAAGAACAAAATACCCTGCGCCCGGTAAATTTTTCAGGGAGGGTACCATGAAGAAAGTTCTGATTATTTCCACGAGTCCGAGGAAGAACGGCAATTCCGATCTGCTGGCCCAGGCCTTTGCCGGGGGCGCGAAGGAAGCTGGCCATGATGTCGCATTCGTGGCTTTCAGGGAGAAGAACATCCAGTACTGCCGCGGCTGCCTCGCCTGCCAGAAGACGTTCAGGTGTGTCATAAAGGACGACATGGCCGCCATTCTCGAAAACATGCAGAAGGCCGATGTGGTCTGCTTCGCCACTCCTGTCTATTATTACGCCTGCTGCGGCCAGCTGAAGACCTTCCTCGACCGCTGCAACCCGCTTTTCCCCCAGGAATACGCTTTCCGCGATGTCTATCTCCTGGCCTCCTGCGCCGACACCGATCCGTCTGCCATTGACGGCACGGTGTCCGATGTGAAGGGCTGGGTGCGCTGCTTCGAAAAGTCCTCCTACCGCGGTTCCGTTCTGGCAGCGGGTACGGAGAAGCCCGGCGACGTCAGAAAGACGCCCGCCGTTCTCGACGAAGCCAGAAATCTCGGCAGAAATCTCTAACCGGACGGCCCCTCTGGAACGCCCAGACGGGGCCTTTTCTGATCGCGCCGGCCGGTTTGGGTCGGCGGGGAAGAAAGAACGATGAAGGAACAAGAAAAATCCGGCGTGGAAATCCGTGAATTTCCGGTTCCCGGTTCGGTGAGTCCGCAGCTGGCCGCGCTTATGCGCCGCAAACCCTATGCCTGGTGGAACACGCACCTCTCCTCAAAGGAGGAATGGAAGGCATGGGCCGGGGAGCTTTCCTCCCGAAACGGTGCCCTGCTTCCGGCTCTCTGCCGCAGAATGCGCGTGCGGTGCGAAGAAGGGCATATGGGAGGCGTGCACGTTTACCGGCTGATCCCGGAGGAGGAGAGTCCGGCGGGAAAAGGCAGGATGCTCCTGCACTTCCACTCGGGCGGCTTTCTCATCAACACAGGAGACGCGGCGCCGCTCGAGGCTGTCATGATGTGCGGCATCACGGGCATGCGGGCGGTCTCGGTGGATTACAGAAGCCTGCCCGATTACGCCTATCCCGCGCCCATGGAAGATGCCGTGAACGTCTACCGGGAGCTTCTGGAGAGCTTTGCTCCCGGATGTGTCGGCGTTTTCGGGAGTTCGAGCGGCGGTGCCCTTACGCTGGAGCTTGTTCTGCACGCGCGTCTGGCCGGACTTCCCCAGCCTGGCGCCCTGGCAGCCGGCACGCCCTGCACGGATTTCACGCCCACAGGGGACTCTTTCGCGACCAACGAGGGAGTGGACAATGTTCTCGTGAGTTACTCGGGGTGGCTCACTGACGCTGTGCGGATGTTCGCGGCGGGCCACGATCTGACGGATCCCCTGATTTCTCCCATCCGCGCCGACGTTTCCGGTTTCCCGCCGGTCATGCTTACCTGCGGCACCCGGGATCTTTTCCTCAGCAGCACGGTGCGCATGCACCGGAAGCTCAGGGAGGCCGGCGTTCCCGCGGACCTCGTGGTCATCGAGGGCGCGTCGCACATGCAGTACGCCATGCTCCCCGACGCCCCGGAAACAGCGTACCATTTCAGGGAGCTCGGACGCTTCTTCGATACTTACCTCGGCCGCTGACACGGACCTGGCGGCATCCCGGAAGAACGGCATCCGTGCCCCGCGTGAAAGGAGTCAGTCAGGCTGGCGGTCAGCGCCGCGGCGGGATCTTTCCCTGCAGGAAGCTGTTTTCTTCTTCCGGCGCCCTGGCTTTCTCCCGGGCTCCGGAGTCGGCATGTTCCGTAGCAGCCTGGGCCTCCTGATATTCCGGCCCGGCAGCGGGATCCTCCTCCGTGTCCCCGTGCCAGGCGGTCTGGCGCCTGCCCTGATCCATCTGCGTTTCGGGGAAGGGAGGATGCCTGAGCTGCGTCCGGGGGGCTGCGTCCGGGAGGATCGCGCCCAGGGCGCCGGCCGCGGCGGCACCGGGAGCGAGCACAGCGGCGCCGCGCTGCATGGATCCGGCGGCGAGCCGCACTGTCTCCCCTGCGCCGGAATCGCCGAGAGGCGCGATAAGCTGGCCGGCCCAGCGGATGATGCGGTCCGGCATGACGGTGACCAGGGTGAAGAGTTTCCAGGTCCCGATGCCCACCACGGAGCCGAGGAGGACGAGTGTGCTTACCGCCGCGGTGACGCCCCATCCGCTGAGGCCGAAGGCGTTATCCCGGAAAGCCTCGTCCTGGGCGTCGAAGAAGGGCATGAGGAGGGAACTCACGAGGTAGCCCGATACGCTCAGGATTATCATGCACAGGAAGAAGGCCAGGACGAGGAGCATGGGCCGGAGCAGAACCGAGAGCATGAGGGCGTAGCCGGAGCGCGCGCTCGCCCCGGCGAATCCGTCACCCTCCGGCATGCAGTGGCCCACAAGCCAGACGGGGCAGGCAGCCACGGCTTCGAGGGTGAGCACCACCCAGCCGATGACAGCGGTGAACCACGCCACGAAAGGCAGCATGGGCACCATGTAGGCGTAGAACCAGCACACGGCCCATATGGGAGCGGCGATGCAGACTGCGATTTTGCCTGCCGACTCCACGAAGGAAGGCAGGGCCTTCGAGGTGAGAAAGTTCCCGGCGAAGGGGATGCGCGACACGCCTTCCCTGATGGCGAGATAGGTGACGAAGGCGTTCTCGCAGGCATTCATGACGCGGCGGGAAAGACGCACCGTGCTGAAGATGATGTCCCCGCCGTCGATGATGCGCCCGAGGGCCAGGGCGCCCGCGTCGGGAACCCTGAGCTCGGAGAGCCACTGCATGGGGCCGGAACCGAAGAAGCGCGCGATGACGGACCCTGTGTCGTGCACGCCTGCCGCGTCCCGCGAAGCCTTTTCTGCGGCCTGTCCCGTGGCCGTAAGCGGATTCGTGATTTTTTCGGGATCGGCCTTGAGGGAGAGGGTGAGCCTGTCGCGCATTTCCGCGGCGCCTGTCAGGACTTTTCTGAGATCCCCGTTGACGAAGCCGGTCAGAGCCTGGCCGCTGACACCGGAAGCCGTGGTCTCGTCCCGCTGCATTTTAACGGCGTCGGCAGCGGTCCTGGCGAGCGTCCAGTAGTAGGAGCCCGCCATGAACCAGCCCTGCCTTCCGGCGTAATCCCTGAAAGAGGCGAGCGCCTTCTGCGCCGCCTCGTCCCCGGAGACGGCGGCCCGTGAGAGGGGAACCGAGACGGCCGCCTCGTAGGCCGTAAGCAGGGAATGGAGTCCCAGGGACGCGGCCGGCCCCGTGTCCGGCGCGATGAGCCTGAAGTCGTCCCCTCCCGTGGCGTTCTTCACGGCGTTGTAGACCTGCGTGTAGAGAGGACCGGCAAGGGCGTTTCTGAGGGCGAGGGTCGCTTCTGGCACGGGCGTCGACACGGTGACGGAGCCCATGTCACCGTTTTCGGTGACGGCTTCGGCTGTCTGTCCGTCAAAGGGATTGGTGCAGGTGAGAGGGCGGGGCAGCTCGAAGCGCACGCGCGTGCCGGCGCTGTCCTCTTCGAGAATCCTCGGGGAAGAGGCAAAGACGCAGCCCTCCGCGGTTTCGAGATAACGGCGCACGTAGGCGTGCTCGGCGATAACAGGCAGGACGCGCGCGGCGTTGTCCGCGAGGCCAGGGCCGCCCACTGCCGTGACGGCCCCCGTGCGGCTGATATACGCGAGACCCTGCTCCCACATGCCGTCCGCGAACTGGATGCTCAGCCCGATGGCGGAAAGAACCATGACCTGCATGGCCGAGAGACCGTGGAAGACAGGAGTGATGGCGCCCATGGCAAAGGAATAGCGCAGGGGCAGCCAGGCACTGCTGTAGCGCCTGCCTCCTATGCCTGTGCCGTCCTGGGCGGATCCGAGGGCCGCGGAGAGAACCGTGAGGATGAAGAGCCAGGCCACTGCCACGGCGCAGCAGGAGTTCAGGACGTACATGAGATCGAAGATGAGCGTGCCCATGACGCCGTCAGCTGGCGCGCCGGAGGCGAGGGAAGCGAGGCTGTCCCAGCCGGTGCCGAAGATACGTGTCAGAAGCTGCGCCGAGATGTCGTTCTCAAGCGATCCGGCGGAAAGGAGCGGATCGGCCATACTGCCTCCTTGGGGAAACGCCTTTTTACGGAGAGGGCTGCCCGGACGCCCTGCTTTTGAGAAGCCCGCGCATGCGGGGTGAAAGCGGCGCCGGAGGAACGCCGGGTCCGGGTCCTCCGTTCGTGGGCTGGAGCAGAAAGCATACGGCGCGGCAGGCGCCTGCCCGTACGCCGCAGTCAGCGGGCGTGAGGCCTCCCGCAGTTCTCGCGCTGAGAGAAGCGCCGCACTCTATGAGGAGCCGGCACATGTCCGGCCTGTCCCTGTACGCTGCGATATGCAGGGGCGTGAGCCCGTGTTTTTCCCTGGCGTCCGGGGAGGCGCCTGCCCTGATGAGCGCTTCGGCGATGGAGAGACCCGCCCCGGCCGCGGCCCAGTGCAGGGGAGTGATGCCATCCCTGTCCGCGCTGTCAGCGGGAGCGCCGCAGGCGAGGAGTTCGAGCGCCGCGTTTTCCTTTCCGGCGCGCAAAGCGGCGGAGAGCAGGGGCTCGCTGTTTTTCCCCGTGCGCTGGCGGATGTCGGCTCCGGCGCGCAGGAGCGCCGGGATCATGAGGGAGCGGCCGAGGCGCACCGCAAGAGCTAGGGGCGTTTCGGAAAATCCCCGCATGCTCCGGAAGTCGGGATTTGTCCCGCAGCCTGTCATTTTGGCGAGCGTGAGCCTGAGCAGCGCAAAATCGTCAGCCGTGACAGCTCCCATGAGGGCTGCCCGGCACCGCTCCTCAGAGAGCGCGATGCCGGGCAGGGGGAGGCTCAGCGCCGCGCGCGCCGGGGAAGGCCGGCTCTCTGTGCCCGCGTGAGAAGAGACAAAACGGGCTGACACGCGCAGCGGGGCGCGTCCGGGGAGGGAACGGGGGAGCGGAAGACGCGGCGTCACCTTTTTCCCCCGGTGAGCGTCCGCCGGAGCCAGGCGGGGAAGGGGATGAACCTTTTCTCCCTCAGCACGGCGATTCTCCAGCGGGCGCAGGCCGCGAGCGTGAGACCCGCGCAGAGCACGGAGAGGCAGGCGGCCGAAGAAAAGAGGCGGATGGGGAGCGGCGAGCTTTCAAAAAGAGCCTGCCTGAGGAAGCCGAGCGCGGCAAAGCAGCAGAGTCCCGTGCCGCAGAAAAACTCCGCCCGCCGCATGCGGATGAAGTTTTTCTCCTGTCCCGGCCTGATATTCCAGGCAGCGGACACGGCGCTGAAAGGGGCTTTTTCGAGGGCCGCGCTCCGCTGACGCGCCCCGGAGAGCCGCTTCATGCCTTCCCGGAAGAGGTTCCGGAAGGGGACGCGGGCAAGGAGATCACGGGCGAAGCGCCGGGCGAGACCCGTTCCGAGGGCCTCGCCAAGTTTTTCTCCTCTTCTCTTTTTCTCTGTCACGCGGAGCCTCCCGCCCGGAGGGGCGCTGAGGGGAAGAGAAAGGTGCGCAGGTCAGGCATGGTTTTTCTCCCCGTCCGCTTCGGGCCCCACGGACAGAATGGGGATGCCGTCTGCGTCCTGGAAGAAGAGGGCCCTGCCGTCCCCGTGCTTTTCCCTTTCGAAGCACGCGAAGACCATTGAGCCGGCGTGCGGACCGCTGCGGACGCGGATGTATTTTAAGGGGGAGCCGCAGGAAGGGCAGTCCCACTGTCCTTTGGCCCTGGGTACGGGTTCCTCGGGCGTGCCGTCGTCATTGAAGAAGAGGACGGCACCTCCTTTATGTTTTTCCTTCTCGAAACAGGCTGTGTAGATCCGGCCGTTTCTGCCCGTGCGGCGGCACAGTCCCTGATGGCACTCCGGGCAGACGTAGGGCAGGGGGGCTGCGGGATTTTCGGGATCGGGATAGCGTCTGCCGCGGCAGCCCGTGCTGCCGCGGAATTCGTCGCAGCCCCAGAAGAGCACGCGCCCCTCCCGGAAGACCGGATGCATGCCGGATCCGCACAGGGGGCAGGTTACGGGCTCCTCCTGTCTGTTTTGCATGTTTTCCTCCTGCGTCAGGCCCTGACGCCTGCCTGAAGAAGAGCGCGGATTTCCCGGAACCAGGCTGCCCCGGCCTCGCGCGGCGTGGGTTCACCGCCCTCCAGGACAAAAGCTCCCTGGAGCCAGTCCCAGGGCCTTCTCCAGGGCAGTTCCTGAAGGTCATCCTCGTCGGGATCGTAGAGGGGCACGTCGCAGGCTTCATCAAAGCCCCTGAGGAATTCCTCGCGTTCCTTCCCGCTGTATCTGTGAAAGAGAATGGAGACCATCTTCCAGCTCCTCATTTCCCGCTGCTTCCGTGAGCCCCGGGTTCCGCCTGATCCGGCGGGGGCGATCCGGTTCCGGCGCGCCGCGCGGCCCGGATATTGAGCGCGCCGGCCAGGACGGCGAAGGAACTGCCGCCAAGCGTGGCTATGCGCGCGCCGGATGGCGTCACCCAGAGGGCCGCGGGAAGCCTGACCCTGCCGAGGTGGGATTCCGCGAACGCGGTGTTCCTGCGGACGCATCCGAGAGCGGCCGTGAACTTTTCTCCCTGCCCTTCCGGAGCGAGGAGCCTGGCTGCCGCCTCCGTATCGCCGGCTGGCGCTATGAAGACGGGAAAACGCAGCTCGGACGCCTTTTCGCGGATGAGATTGGAAAGCGCCTGGCAGGCGGGGCAGGAAGGAGAAGAGAAGAGCACGAGCACATCAGCCCCGCTTTCTGGCGTGCCCGCCGCGTGCAGGAGCGGGGAATCTGTCAGAAAGGCCCTCGCGTCCTCATCGGGAACGGTCCGGGCGTTCATGAGCGCGGCGGCCGTGCTTTCCGCGTTTTCCCCGTGAGTTTCGGGGAGGGGAGGGGACGATACGGCAGACATGCCGCCTGGCGGGAGCAGATCCGTCCCGAGCGGGAATGTTCCTGCTTCCTGGGCCGGCGATGGTTTCCTCGTGATGACGGGATCCTCAGGGGACGCGTCTGAAAGGAAACGGAGGATGGCCGGAGCGGTCTTTGAGGAGGACGAAGGCCGCGCTGCGAAAGCCTGCGGACGGGACGGATCGCCGGAAAGGGCTGAAGCGGGAGCGGATCCGGAGGGCTGTTCCTCCCGGCCGGTTCCGGGAACCGGAGGATGGGTTTTTTCCCCGGCCGCGAAAGGACCGGAAGACTTCCCGACAGTCCGGATCCTGAGCGCCTCGATGCGCATCGCGGCGTCCGTGCCGTAGGCTTCCTCGAGACGGGCGCAGGCTCCGGCCCAGTCTGCCAGCGCGTCGGCGCTTTCTGCCTGCTGCGCGGCACGGAGGAGCTGGAAGAAGGCGAAGCCGGCTAAGAGGCCAGTCAGAAGAACAACGGAAGGGGGCAGGTGCCTGAGGGACCGGAGCGCCGCTCTTCCCCGTCTCCCGGCCTGCCGGGAACGGGTTCCCGCAAAACGGGATCCGGACGTCTGTGAGGTGGGGCCATCAGAAGAGGCCATGCTCAGTTTCCTCCCTGCCCGGGCACGGACGAAGGTGAGGTGGAAGCGAGGCTGAGCGCTTCAGCCATGAGCCTGCGGGGCGGCGCGCCGCGAACGGTGAGACGGCCATCAATGACGAAGGAAGGCGTGGCGTCAAGATGGAGTCGCCGGGCCAGTCCGGCGTCTTCCCTGAGGGTGTCCTGCCAGCGCGGATCCCTCAGGATGGAAGCGAGCTTTTCCTTTGGGAAACCGGCTTTCGCCGCGAACTCAGCGAGAACCCGCTCCGTCATGGCCGGCTCCTTCCAGGCCCGTTCCGTGTCCTCCATAAGCAGGTCGTGGAAACGGGCTCCGGCCGCCGGATCGGCGGCCTCGATGCCGAGGGCCGCGGCAGCCGCCTTTCTGTCTTCGGGACTCACGCAGAGGAAGCGGCGGGTGACGCGCCAGGCGAGCCCTTTGTAAAGAGCGTGGGCGCGGCGGCACCATGCGCAGTCGAAATCGGTGAATACGGTCACGACAGGACCTTCCGTTCCGTGCACGGCCCGCGCCGGATCCGGCCCGAGCACGGGTTTCGCGGCCAGCTGGCGTTTCCAGTCCGCGGTCATGGCTTCAGCGCGTTCATTTTCGGCCGCGTCCCTGACAACGGACAGGAGTTCGGCCGGATGCGCGCGGATAATCCGCATGATGTCCGTGTCCGATTTCTCAGGATTGAGGAGCCCGTCTTTCTGCAGGCAGACAAATCCGGCCAGAGTGAATGTGAGTGCGGCGGCGAAGGTCAGGATGGTGAAGCGCGAAAAACCGTTCATGCGCGGGCTTCCTTTCCGAAGCGGAGGCGGGGGGCGCTCCCGCAGGTTCCCGCGGGGCTGGCTGATCCGGTGGAATACGCGTCCGCTCCCCCATCATCGTCGCGCCAGTCGCCGCCTTCCCGCAGGTACGGATTTTCTTCCGCTGAACCGCTGTCCCCGGATTCAGACCCGCAGCCGGGACGGGAGACGGGCGCCTCCTCCCCCGGGGCAGAGTCTGGCATTCCGGACTGGCCGCTTCCCGCGTTCCCGCCGTTCCCGCAGACAGCCTCCATGCCGGGCCATGTGCCGTCAGGGCGGTAGAAGCAGGCGATGTCGATGACAGGCTGGCCCCTGCGTTCCTCGCACCAGACATAGCCTCTGAATTCTCGTCCCCTGAACTGATCCGCGTTGATAAGGTCCGCTTCCCCGAGCCCGCAGACTTCCTGCAGGTTCCGTATGCGGACGTAGCAGCGGCGGCGTACGGTGGGCACGGGCGAGAGGACGTTGAAGCGCACTTCAATGGTTCTGCCGCGCCGCGCCCCTTCCAGAATAAGCAGGGAGAAGACGAGATACTCGCGGCCGCGGAGGAGCGAGGAGCGCGTGTCCGTGATCCGCATATGGTAGAGCCCGGCAGGAATTTTTTCCGGGCGTCCGGCCCAGAGGGCGTTTGCCGAGTAGTCGGGCAGAAGCGCGTAATAGTCTGCGCCGAGAAAGGAGAGATCAAAAGAGTCCGGCATGCTGGTTCCTTATAGTTATAATTTTTTTAATTAATAAACGTTTTTTATAATTGGATTGAGGAGGGGCGGAAGGCGCGGCGCCTGGCGCGATCAGCAAAACTGTCCGGGGCAGGGGGCGTGTCTCTGAGGCGCCCGGGATTTTCGTCCATGCCGGGCCATGTGCCGTCCGGGTAGTAAAAGCGGACGATCTTGGAGGCGGGAAGACCCTCAAAGCGGTAATTCCAGACGGACCCGGTGAACTCCCTGCCGTGGAACATGGCTGCGTTCTCAAGAGGCGCGCCGCCGAGGCCGCAGACGAGCTGCAGACACCGTATGCGCTCGCAGGCGCGGCGGCGTATGCGGGTGAGTGGGTGATAGATATAGAAGCTGAGGTCCGAGTGCGAGCCCGCGAAGGTGCCGTCGCACACGATGAGATCGAATCCGAGGTGGCCGCAGCGCCTGTCTCCCAGGAAGCGGGAGCCCAGAATGTGGAAGCGGTAGTCGCCGGATGGCAGGAGATCGGCTGACGCCGCCAGCTTCGCGTTGGCCGAGAAGTCAGGCGCGGCGAGGAAGAAATCGTCGTCAAGACGCGTGAAGTCAAAACCCGTTCCCATGATGCGGTCTCCTCCTTACTGGACGCTGTCCGACGCGAAAATGCCTGAAAACTGGCCTGTCCCGTGGGGAACAGCCAGGCGGGACGCCCGCCTGCAGAAGGAACGGGCCGGAGCCGGCAGCGCGGTCGTCCGGGAGCAGGACGGCGTGACCGGATGCCCCGGCCAGCTGAAGTCGGTGCGGTAGAAGCGCACGAGGTCAATCTCGAGCTCGCCCTCGCACACATGCCGCCACAGGCCGCCCCCGAATTCCCTCCCGACAAAGTCCGCCGTGTTCAGGAGACGCTCCTCCCCGAGGCCGGAGGCGTCCTGAAGCGTTCTCAGGCGCGTGAGCTCGCGGCGCCGCTGCTGGGGATTCACGGAAAACACGTAGATGGAATGGTTGAGGCGCCTGCCGCAGAAGGGGCCGCTGGTCACCTCGAGCCTGAAGCTGATGTGCTCTCTCCCCGGCGTGCCGGAGAAGACGCACGATACGATCCTCAGACGGTAATTGCCCGAGGGAAGGCCCCGTACGGCGCGGGCCGCCCGGAAATTGGCCGAGAAGTCCGCTCTGGCGTCCTCAAAAATGCTGCCGAGCTCACTGAAGCTGAAAACGCTGTTCATGCTTTGCTCCCTGAAGAATTATTAAATATTTTTTACGTTTAAAACGTTTTTAAAATTTCACAGACGGGGCACTGCTCCCGTACGCACACCCTTACGCTCCGAAGGCAGGGCTGGTCAAGTATTTTTATTTTTTTCTGACATATATAAAAGTTTTATTTTCAGATGCCCGTCCCGGACTGGAAACAGTGCCCCCGTGCCCGGCAGGCACGTTTCCGGGAGGACGGCTTACTGCTGCGGGAGCCTGTTTCAGCTCTGCCGTTTCTGCCTTTCCGGTCCGTTCTCCGCGCCGTCCTTCACGAGGGGTTCCCACCATGCCGGGAAGGGAGCGATATGTTTTGAGAGCGGAACGGCCTGACCTATGATCGGCGTGAGGAGCTGGTACGCCCTGCCTTCCGACGCCTTCAGGGCGCGGCGGAAGGGAGCATACCATGTGTGGTAGGCGATGCTGAATTTGCCGATATGCACGGGCATGAAATGGCGGGCTCCGAGTTCCTCCGCGGCCTGACATGCCTCCTCGGGGAACATGTGCACGTAGTGCCAGTTCTTATCGTACTGGCCGCAGTCGAGGAGAGCGAGATCCACGGGGCCGTACTGCCTGCCGGTCTCCCTGAAATGAGGACCGTAGCCGCTGTCGCCGCTGAAGAGGAAGGAAAAGTCCGGACTGCGCAGGAGCATGCCGCCCCAGAGGCTTTTGTCGCGGGTCAGCCCCCGGCCAGAGAAATGCCTGCCGGGAAGGAACGTCAGGGAGACGCCGTTGCCGGCATCGAGGGACTGATGCCAGTCGAGCTCGTGGATGCGCGCTCTGTCGAACCCCCAGAGTCTCAGGTGCGCGCCCGTTCCGAGGCCGCAGGCCACATTCCTGATTTTCGGACGGAGTGCCGAAATGGTGGGAAAGTCGAGATGATCCCAGTGGTCATGGGAGAGAAAAAGCCAGTCTATGGCCGGCATATCAGAGGCCTGCACCACAGCCGTGCCGGGAAAGGCCCCTGTCGTGAAGGAGACGGGGGAGGCGTGCAGGCTGAAGACAGGATCGGCCAGAATGTTCAGGCCGTGCAGCCTGAGGAAGAAAGAGGAGTGCCCATACCACTGCAGGGTGTCCCTGTCAGCGGGGAGAGAGGCCGGATTGATCTGGCTTACGGGAAGGGGCGATGCCGGGACAGTGCCGGTTTTTTTCGAGAGCAGGAAGTCAGCCCACAGTCTGATGGTACCGCCTTCGCCGGTGCTCATGGGAGTGGGCACCAGATTGATGAATCTGCCGTCCCTGAAATGCGGGGAGGCGGCGAAGCGCCGGATATCCTCCTCATCCGGAAGGGCGCCGAATTTCTCCTGATGCAGGAAAAGAGCCGCGCCGCCCGCGCCAAGAGCGGTGAACCCGGCAGCGGCGCCGAGAGATTTCAGCAGGGATCGTCTGTTCATGATTTTCACTCCGTTTTCTGGATGGCGGTCACTATGCAGCCGCCGGCCCTCATGCGCAAGTGCGGAATTTTCAGGCAGGCTGGGAAAAAACGGGGACACAGGCTTTTCCCAAAGTATTTTCTGCCCATGCCGGGCCGTGATTTTCCGGGGGGCATCTTGCTTTCGCGCGCCGTATGCCTGAAGATGGAAGCAAAAACGGGAGGGAAAACCATGAAAGGAACCGGCTTTGCCGCTCAGAGCCTGCAGGAACTCGTGGCCAGGATACGCCGTCAGATCGCCGGGGATAAGAAAAGCGGGTACCTCGCGGAAAAACCCTTTAAAAAGGATCTGGCTGAAAGGTACAGGGCGCGTTCAGAAGGATCTTCCCGCGAAAGTACGGGGGAAGAGGGCCGGGATTAGATCCGGACCTGCCGCTTTAGCCGGGATCAGGGGATGTCAGAAGGGCCGCGCTTCTCCGCCGGCCTGCGCCGCGTTTTGGCGAAGGCGCGCATGGTGCCCCGGTCATGGCCCGGACGCCTGCGCGGAAGGGGCTGACTGGTAATCTTTTTCGGAGCAGGCTCCGGGAAACAGCGCCATGGACGTTCCCGGACCTGGCCATCATGATGTCGGGGACGCAGGCAGGACGGAATCCCTCCGGGAGCCTGTCCCGGAACCGCTGTCAGAGATCCGGCGTCTTTTGCCGGTCAGAGCGGTTGAAGATGATTTCCAAGTCGGTTACTATACAGAAAGCACGTATGTCCGAAAAGAAACATTTTTGTGACATTCTGACTACAGGCCCTGCCGCGCTTCAGCCACGCGCCATGGCCGACGCCGATTGGATCCCCCGGACAGGAGCCGGTTCCGATCCCATTATCAAGGATTGTGTATGTCTGAACGAGTATCCGACAGCAGTGTCTGGAAAAAATGGCTGAGCAAGGTCCGCAAGACGCCGAAAAAATTTACCAGGATTCCGCGCAGTGAACTGGATGAAGAGCTGTGCGCGGCCGCCCTGGAGTGTTCTCCAAGGGTCTACAAATATATCCCCGGCGATCTGCGCACGGACGCTGTGAAGGAGACAGCGGCCTCCCAGTGGTATCATTTTGTACGGGAGGATCCGGAACGTCTCGACAGCGTGCCCGGCAGCCTCATGGGGCGCGTGGCGGAAAAACTGGTCACCGATTCCGTCGACTTCTTCGAAATGCTTCCCGAAAGCGCGAAGACGCGGGAGCTGACGCTCCTGGCCGTCAGAAACGGTGTTTCCCTGCGCTTTGTCCCTGAGCGGCACCTCAGCGCCGGATTAATCCGTATCGCCGTTGAGGCGTGGCCGTTAAACCTGGAATTCGTGCCCGGGGAATACAAGACGCCGCAGATGTGCGCCAGGGCCGTAGAGCATGACGGCGCCTGCCTCGCCTTCGTGCCCGAAAGCTTCATCACCCGGGAGCTCTGTCTTTCCGCCGTGACAGGAGTGGGCGGCGCGCTGGCCTCCGTGCCGGTGAAATTCCGCGATCGCGAAATCTGCCTCACCGCCGTGAAGAACGATGTTCCCCTCGGCCGGGCCTGGAAATCCGTTCCCGAATGTCTCAGGGACGGGGAAATGTGCCTGGAGGCTATCCGGCAGAACAGCTCGGCCATTGAAATCGTGCCCAAAGAACAGCGCGTTCCGGAGATGTGCCTGAAGTTCCTGGCCGTTAACGGGCTCGCCCTGGAATCCATCCCCAAAAAACTGCGCTCCGCGGCGTACTGCACCGCTGCTGTCAAATCCAATGCCTACGCGCTCGATTACGTTCCCGAAGAACTCAGGACGCGGGAACTGTGCCTGCTCGCCATAGACGGCGCACGCTGCGGGGATTCCCTGCTGCGCTGCGTGCCTAAAAAACTGCGTGACGGAGAACTCTGCCGCCGTTTTGTGGAGAAGGACGGGACGGCTCTCGCCGAGGTGCCGGGAAAGTACAGGAGTGAGGAGCTCTGCGCTCTCGCCCTCAGGCAGGTCGCCAGGCGCGAGGGGCGTCACGAGCACTACAGCCAGGCCCATCAGCTGAGCGGTGTGCTGGACGCCATACCTCATCCCCTCGCTGAAAAGCTGGTGCGCGCCATCCTTCCCCCGGAAAACACGGAAGACGTGGCCATTCTCAGGGACTTCATCCGCTATGAGGAGAGGCTTGCCGGGATGGGCAATGACAGGAAGCAGAAGAACAGGCTCGCCATTGTGAAGCTTCTGAAGGATATTGTCGGCAATTCCCGTGTGACAGCCTGAAAAGGCTGACAGGAAAGCGGACGTTTTTTCTCTTATATGGGAAGGGACGTCCGCTTTTTTTCCTGAAGAGGAGACAGTCCGCTCCTTTCCCGGCAGGCCGGCACAGAGGAAACGGGAAGCCCGTATTTCCCGTTCTTGCGGCGGAGGAAAGCGGGGAGTAGGGTGACAGGACAGGAGGCGGCGCCGCGTGGCTGCCGGAGAAGCGTATGATAACAATTGACGTCTGGTCTGATTTCAGCTGTCCGCACTGCGTCATCGGCCTCGCCCGCCTCTGGAAACTCCTGGGTGAGCTGGGAGAGGGAGACGTGAAGCCTGTCATGCACGCCTTCGAGCTTCTGCCGGACGCGCCGGAAAACCCGGAGGGAACAGCTGCCGACGGCTTTGCCCGGAAATGTTACCTCTCTCATGACGACGCCGTGGCCTGCATGGACAGACTTTCAAAGGTGGGAAGAGAGGAGGGGCTCACTGGCATGGACTGGGCAGGCGCCATTCCGGCAAATACCCGTGACGCGCACCGCCTCTTTAAGTGGGCCATGGCCCATGGCGCCTCCTGCATGCACGGGCGGCTCATGCGCGCGTATTTCTGCAGCCACCTCAACCTGAGCAGCCATGATGTTCTCGCCGGTCTCGCGGAGAAGGCCGGCCTGAGCAGGGACGGGGCGCTCGCCATGCTCGCTTCCGGTGCCTATCTGAAGGAAGTCCTGGATGATGAGCGCGAGGCCGGTGAGCTCGGCATCCACAGCGTGCCCACTTTCATCGTGAACCGTGAGGCGCGTTTTCTCGGAAGTGATCACTTCCCCGAAATGAAGGCCTGGATTCTCGCGCACAGGGAAAACGGCTGATTCAGAGGACACGCGCAGACAGAACGGGGGCCGTTTTGTTTTCTGTTTATAAAAATAAAACGATTGCAGATATAAAAGCTTGATATTCCCAGCCATCTCTGCTAAGCGGCGGTTCGCGCTCCTCTGGGGCCTCACTGACTGGAAGGTTTCTGGTTCTTCTTTCTTCTGCCCGGCCACGGGCCGGCCATTCCGGGAGGTGCCATCTGAGAGACAGCTTTTTTTCAGCGCATCCGGCGTTTTTTCCCTTTCCGTTCATGTCTGCCGTTCCGCTTCCGCGCGGCGGTGCCGGAGGACGCGTTCCGGCAGCGCGCGGGAATTTCGCGCTCCATCCTGAAAGCGTCCTCTTTCCGGAATCCCGTCCCGGGGCTCCGGGAGAATCCCTGGCTGCCGGTCCGTTTCGGGGATGGAAAGGCGTGAACACTTTTCCCGCGGCGTCCGCTGACGTCTCCCGGATGCCGGGCAGGCGGGCCTTTGTGACGGGCGGCTCCGCCTTTCTTGCCGCTTTCTTTTTCCGCGGTGCCGCGGAAGCCGCTCCGTACCAGGGCGTGACGGCTCATTCCGGGCGCGGGGTGCTTCTCGGGCGCGTGCGCCGCTCCCTGGGACGCCCCTATGTCCTGGGCGCCGAGGGGCCTGCCGCCTTTGACTGCTCCGGCCTCATCCGCTGGCTGTACGCCGGAATCGGCCTCTCCCTGCCGCGCCTCGCGAAGGATCAGGGAAATACGGGCATGCCGGTCAGGGACAGCCTGCGCTTCGGGGACGTCATCCTCTTCAAGCGCGTGGGCCGCGGATGGCACACCGGCATGTTTCTGGCCCGGAGCTTTTTCGTGCACGCGGCCGGCCGGGAAAAGGGCGTGATCATCTCTTCTCTCCGGGAGTCCTATTTCCGGAAACAGTTCCGCGGGGCGCGGCGCTATCTGCGCTGAGCCCTCCGGCCCCCTTTTTCAGGCAGGGAGGTGTCCCATCAGCATTTTTTCGCATTCCGTACGCTCTTTCAAAGGGGGAATCCATGCCGGTTAGACCGTTCAGCGATGCCGAAAAACGGGAATGGCAGAAAAAGCGCAGGGCCGAGATCGGGGAGCTTTCCCGGAACGTGGCCCTGAGCGTGGTGAATATCATCCGTGAAGGGCTCGTGGAAGACGGACTTGGCTGGAGCAGGCCGAGGCCGGGAGGTCTGCCCCGCAGTCTCGTGCGCGGCACCTACTATAAGGGTGTCAATCAGATAAGCCTGTACAGCCAGGCGAGAGAGAGGGGCATGAGCGATCTCGCCTTTGTGACCTGGAACGCCATCCGGCGCCTCAGGGACAAAGACGGGAAGCCGGCCGTCCTTCTGCCCGGGGCAAGGCCTTTCAGGCTCATCTGCCCGAGGCCCGGCAGCCTGCGCCCCGTTTCTCCGGACGAAGACGTGAGCAGGCTCGATCCCGCACGGCTCGAGCGCCATGATGACGGCACCCGGTGGTACAGGACCGGCCGTATGTTCTGGAGTGTCATGAAGGTCTGGAATGTCGAGGAGACGAGCATCGCCCGCCCCGACAGGATCGTCCCCAAAGCGCCCTTCCTCGACAATGACTTTCTCGAAAAGTTCGTGCGGGCCTGCGGCGCCCGCGTGGAGAACAGGTGCGGTCAGGCTGTCTTCATGAAGAAGGAAGACCTTATCCTCATGCCTGACAAAAGCTATTTTGAGAGCGAGGCCGCGTATTACGCCACGCTCATGCATGAGTTCTACCACTGGACCGGCAGCAGGGGCAGGGAGGAGCGCGACCTCAGCGGCCGTTTCGGATCTGAGGACTACGCCCGGGAGGAAATGCGCGCCGAAATCTTCTCGGCGGTCTGCGCTTCGCTTTTTGGACTCAGGGGCGTGGTGCGCCGCCAGGCCGGATATCTCGACAGCTGGAAGCGCGTTCTCCACGCCCGCCCCGCTGCCATCCTGCTCGCGGCGTCCCAGGCCCAGAATATCGTGGGCGCCATCCTGGACGCTGCCTGCGGGCGCCAGCCCGGCCTTTCCTGGCTCAGAAACAGGGACTTCAGTGCCGTCCCCGCCCCCCTGAAGGATGACCGCCTGCGCCAGGAAGCCATAAGCGCCTCCCTGCGGGAAGAGATGTATCCTGAAAGGACGGAGGAGGACGGGCCGGAACAAAATCCCGCTCCGGGAAGATAGCCGCGGAAACGGCCGGGATCGGCGTATGTTCCGGTTCCGGCTCTCTTTTTTTCCTCTCCCCCTTGCCATAGGCCCGCCTGCGCGGGTACTCAGATGGGAGGGGAGGACACTGGCATGAGAAGATACGGGATACTGACCGGCGCGGCGTTTGTCTGTTCTCTTTTCCTGATGGCGGGATTCCCGGCCGCCGGAAACGCGGCTCAGGGTGTGCTCCCGGCATCAGCCGATCCCTACGCTCCCCTGGACGCCTCCCAGGAGGCCGAAGTCGCTATGATTCTTTCCGGCCGCATCCGTCCTGCGAGCCTCATGCCTGCCGAGGCCATGTCCCCGGCGCAGAGGAAGACTAGCGATTTCGGGAAGCCCCGGGCCACGCATGTGCATGGCGGCGTTGATTTTCTTTTCGAAAAGAATGAGTGCGCCACGGCCGAGGACGACGGCTACGTTTCCGATATCCGCGGCTGGGAAGAGGGCGGAAGCTCAGGCGCCAGGGCTGGCCTGCGTATGGAAGTGCATTATACGGGAGACGCGCTCAGAGGGCACCGCCGCATTTTCATGCACGTGGGCCGCATTGCCGAGCCTTTCCTGCAGATGTGCAGCGACGGCCATGTGCGCCGCTTCCCCCACGGGGCGCGCATTCCCTTCAAAAAAGGCCAGACCCTCTTCATGGGCGGCGTCAGGGGCGATCCCGGCGCCGGCAATTCCACTGGCCGCTGCATGCATGTGGAAGCCTGGGACTCCAGGGGAAAGAAATTCAGCGTCCTGCGCTACGCCCAGGCCGAATGGCAGACCTCGAAGCAGGCGGATCAGTGGCTCGTGGGCGGGCCTGATTCCTTCAACGTCACCCCGTACCGTCTCGCTTCCGTCCTCATCGTGATGCAGGACAATTACGCCGGCATCCGCAAAATGTTCGCGGACGCCAGCCCCGGTCTGGAACGGGCAGCCGTTGAACTCTGCCGGCGCAGGGCTGATTTCAGGCAGCTTCTCACCGACGCAGGACTCGGTCAGTACGCGGGAAAGTAGAAGGTTCTGAAAACAGTTTCCCCGGATGGTGCCGGAAGGGCTGCGTGAAAAAATGCGCAAGTATGACTGTCTCAGGGAGCTGCCGCTCCTGTTTCCGCATTCATACTCTCAGAGAGGGGAGGGGGCTGTTTTCAGAGGCGCCAGGACGAAGGCATGTGGAAAACGTTTTTATTAGCGAAAATGAATGCGATATTGCTTTTTTTATAATGCATCAAAATACTGTATTGCTGTTATTGATTGTTTATATGTGCTTTTTTTCACAAAATACTGTTATTGGAGTACCCGGGAAGGTATTGGAAAGGTTTTTCATAAAAAACAGTAAAATTGTATCTTTTGAAAAAGAGAGAATTTTTCTCTTTTCCTCTTCCCTGAGCGCGGATACTGCTCATATTTAAAGAAAGGTTTTGCAATGGAATCTGCTCTGGTGTAACTTTTCTCCATACATCTATGGCGCGGCCCGCTATGCCGCAGACGCGCCGCGGCCGCCGGTTCCGGGTACCTGTTTCCGCTTCCGGCCCGCGGCTGTTTTCTGCCCGGTTTCCCGCCGCGCCGGCCGGACAGGTCACTGTCGGAGGTGGCCCGCCGGGTTTCTCCTAAAAAAGCGAGGCAGCTACAATGTCCAAGAAGATTATCGTCATCGGCGGTGTTGCCCTCGGCCCCAAATGCGCCTGCCGCTGCATGCGGCTCGATCCCACGGCCGAAATCACGCTCTTCGATGAAAACACCCTTATTTCTTATGGCGGCTGCGGCATTCCCTACTTCGTGGGCGGCGATATCCAGAACGTGAAGGATCTCTGCTCCACGCCGTACCAGACCCTGCGCGATCCCTCGTTCTTCAAGGAGATGAAGAACTTCGACGTGCACATCCACTCCCGTGTCACCAAAGTGGACCGCGCCGCGAAGAAAGTGACCGTGCGCGACACCGTCACCGGAGAGGAGAAGGAATATCCTTACGACAAGCTGGTCTTCGCCACGGGCGCCTCGCCCCGCAAGCCTGACGTTCCCGGCAAGGAGCTCGGCAACATCTTCACGCTGACCAAGCTTGAAGCCGCCGACGCCATCCGCAACAAGATTAAGGGCGGTGTTGACCACGCCGTTGTCGTAGGCGGCGGCTTTATCGGTCTCGAGGCCGCTGTGGCCATGGCTGACATGTGGGGCGTCGAAGTCTCCGTCGTGGAAATGATGCCGCACATCCTGCCCGGCGTGCTCTCTCAGACCTACAGCGACTTCGCCCGCCATGACCTTGAAAGCCATGGCGTTCATGTCTACACCGGCGAAAAGGTCGTACGCCTTGAGGGCGACGGCACCGTGCAGCGCGTGATCACCGACAAGCGCACCATCGACGCCCAGCTCGTTATCTACTCCGCCGGCTTCCTGCCCAACGGCCAGCTCGCCGAGGAATGCGGCCTTGAAACCAGCCGCGGCGCCATCGTGGTCAACGAGCACATGCAGACCTCCGACCCCGATATCTACGCCGGCGGCGACTGCTGCTCCATAAAGAACCTCATCACCGGCAAAATGGGCTATCTGCCCCTCGGCAGCATGGCCAACCGTCAGGGCCGCGTCATCGGCACCAACCTCGCCGGCGGCGACGCCACCTTCCCCGGTTATGTGGGCACCTGGTGCGTCAAGCTCTTTGACAAGTCTTTCGCCGGCGTGGGCCTCACCGGTGAGACCGCGGTGAAGGCAGGGTACGACGCCGTAGCCGTGAGCGTGTCCCAGTTTGACCGCGCCCACTTCTATCCGGAGAAGAAGATGATGCAGCTCGAGCTCGTCGTCGACAAAAAGGACGGCCGCGTGCTCGGTATGCAGGGCTGCTGCGAGGATCCCGAATCTATCAAGGCCAGGGTGGACGCCGTGGCCGCCGTTCTGCAGAACAAGCCCTTCGTCAAGGTCGAGGATATCTCCAACCTCGAAGTCTGCTACGCCCCGCCGTTCGCCTCGGCCATGGACGTGGTCAACGCCGTCGGCAACGTCGCCGAGAACGTGCTTGCCGGCCGTATCCGTCCCATCACGCCCGAGGAATTCCTCAGGCTGTGGCATGACCGCAAGAACAACAACTTCTACTTCATCGACTCCCGGCCCCAGAAGGCCGGCGAAGCCGAGCAGGCCAAACATCCCGACTGGCACGCACTGTCCCTGGAAGCTATCCAGACCCGCTGGAACGAGGTTCCCAAGGACAGGCCCATCGCCATCATCTGCAATACCGGCCTGCGTTCCTATGACGCCCTGCTGGTGCTCGCCCGCCACGGCATCACCGATGTGGTGCAGTCCATGGGCGGCATGCAGGCTGTCCATGAGCTCGGCGCCAGCCTCGACGACTAGCCGCCGTATTCTCCTGTAACAAACCGGAAGGGGGGAGGGATCCCAAAGGATCCTTCCCCCCTTCTTCGGTGTGGTCCGCGCCGACGGACTCTGCTTCCGTCCCGGCTGTGCCTGGCGCGGCCGCGATGTCCGGAAATGTCAGATATTTCTGCCGAGGTTATACGCCTGCTCGATGTAAGGTGTGCCTTTGACAGCGCCCGCCTGGCCAAGTCCGCCGCAGATGAGCGTGCCGGCATCCTGCCACCTGAGAAACTCAAGCGTTACCCTGTACTGCGAGAGCACCGGTTCCGCGTAATGGGGAGACGTCTGGTTGTAGGTCATGATGAGGCAGGCCTTCTTGTTTCCCGTGATGGGCGTGTTAATGGCAAAGAACCGTTCGATCACGATTTTCAGTTTGGCCGCGATGGCGAAATAGTACATGGGCGACACGAAAACAACGGCGTCCGCCGGAAGAATCAGTTCGCGGACCTTTTCGAAATCGTCTTTCTGCACGCAGGGGCCATTCATGCCGCATTTCCAGCAGCCGAGACACTGGTGAACATCGAGTCTGGAGCAGTCAAGGCGGGAAACTTCATGCCCCGCTTCCTCAGCGCCCCGGATAAAGGAATCGGCCAGCGTGTTGGAGTTGCCGTGCTTTCTGGCACTGCCGCACAAAACGAGAATTTTCATAGGGGATCTCCGGATGCATCAGAGACGGCGCGCAGGAAGCCAACAGACTTGCCTCTTTCACTGCTGGCGCGCCGCTCTGCCGCGGAAGTGTACTGACACCCGCGGTATAGTGGTACCGGTGGCTCCCATACTAAATTGCCGGCAAAGGTGCAAATGGAGGGGGAAAGGGCAATACTTCTGCCGCGGGGGTCACGCTGAATCCGTTCCAGCCCATGCATGGGGTATGGAATGAAGGATCCGTGTTTTGCCTTCTGTCCGGGCTTCCCCGGTGTTCTCAGAACCCGCTCAGGCCGTCTGATGGATCTTCTCCCCAGCGGTATTCCATCCCCCGGGCAATGTCCCTGGCCATCTGCGTGCCGTACTGATCCGCAATGAAGCCGAGCGCCATGTCCATGCCTGCCGCCACGCCGCCCGCCGTGCAGATATTCCCGTCGCGTACCCAGCGGGCTTCCCGCACCCATTCAGTGCGGGGTCCCATGGAAACGGTCCAGTCAAAGGATTTTTTGTTTCCGGTGGCCTTTCTGCCTTCCAGCACGCCTGCCCTGGCAAGCAGGGCAGAACCCGTGCATACGGAGAGGACGAAGTCTGCGTGAGCGGACATAGTGCGCAGCGTCTGCAGGAATACTCTGTCGTTCACCATCTTCCGGCTCCCGAAGCCTCCGGGCAAAAGAAGGATGTCGCTGTGCGCGTCCTGGGATACTTTTTCAGTGCTGACGCTGAGTCCGGTATGGTTTGTCACGGCGCCGCCATCCAGGGACGTGTAGCGGACTTCATGATCCGGCAGCCGGCTCAGCGCTTCAAGAGGCCCGAAAAGATCCAGGGCGGTAAAGTCATCGTAGAGAAGGGCCGTGATTTTCTTCATAATCCACCTTCAGCCTGCGGTTCTTTTCTGTCGGCTACCATAACCAGAATTTTTCTGCCACTGGTGAGCCAGCGGGATGGAGGCCGGTGCGGTCTTACGCTCCGCTGACCCAGGTGAGCTTCCTCACGGCCATGAAGAGGAAGCCGGAGGTTCGTATCTGATCTCCGGAATCCCCATACTGTTCCTTTATATTCAGGCAGCTCCTCCATGGAAATCCCATTAAAACAATGGAGACTTCCAGTCTTTTCCGCTGCGTATGGCGGCGAGCATAGCATCATAGTCTTGTAGGATAACCTCTTTTGTGCGGTACGACGTGAATGCTTTTAAATCATTCTTCTTTTTTATGGGGAAAGTCTCCATAATGTAATCTACGGCGTGCCGCGGCGTAGGAAAGACTGCCGTGAGTTCGCGGTAATCCGTTTTGCTTTCGTTAACGGCCTTGCGCCACCTGCCATCTGGTTCAGCGGGCAGATAGAGATGGAAGAAGGCTGCGTCCAGTTCGGCACGCAGGGCAAAACGGCGTTTTTCATCCCAGGGGAAAGGCTCGCCGTCATAGCCCATTTCGTGGGCAAAAGGACGCATATCTTCAGCAGTATAGAGAAGTTCCAAAATACGAGCATGTATCCATTCGGTAATAGTAATTTTTGAGTCCCAAGGAGTAGGTTGTGTATAGGTGGAAGGAGGTAGAACGGCAATTTGTCTAAAGTAATGGTATTTTAGATGAGTTCCCCCAATCTTTTGTCGCGTGATATAATCTGCCGGAAAAGAATTGAGGCACGCTGGGAGGCAAAAAAGCAATTTATTATCAGAAAACATCTGTAGACAGGTATCGCCAGCTGCTGTGTTAGGCCAGATGGTGCTGATCACCGTCCGTTCATCCGTTGCACGGCATATATCCCTCCACCCCGCGAGCCAGGGATGTTTCCACTTCATTGCCTTGAGATTTTCTTCCACGTCAGCTTCAGACACCCAGTAGCGCGGGATGACGGAAAAGTTTTTGCTCGCCAGTTCTTTGGGCTCGGCATCCCGTATCTTCATCCCGTCATACGTTGCCCAGCGGTGATTGAACTGGTGGATCATCTTGGCTTCATAGAGCGGCAGGAAACGCTGCTCGTTGTTTTCGCTTTTTACATCCTTCGGTGGATAGAAGATATTGCCACTGAGTTTCCATCCTGCGTTCTCTAGTTGATCACGCGTGCGGAATAGGTGAGAATCATTGGCCATGTCGAACATCCTGCCAAAACGGAGCTCCCACGGATTTACTTCTGCCTGTCCGTCCTGAGCTTCTCTGATTAGCACAGGCACACGGCGGTATACAGCCCTGGTCAGAATTTCATCTTTTGTGTTCCGGAAAACAGGGCATGTGCGGGTGTTGGGATTGAGCAGGATGATATCCTGCGGAGAGAGGGAAAAATTTTTGTCCGGATCATTAATCTCATCAGTGGAATGGGCAAAAAAGACAAAATGAGCCCGTTCCGCCATTGGCTTCCGGCCGCTGCCTGTGGTCAGCAGACAGAACTTGTAACTATTGTGTACTTCAGGGAAAATTCCTTTATTTTCAAAGTCATACAGACTGATCAGGCTTTTTGTTTCCACCATATCCCGGAAGAAAAGGCTGGTGGTGTTATCCGTGGCAATGCCGGAGGGCACGACGCAGCCAAGCCGGCCGCCATCATTCACGGCGCGGCGCATTGCCTCTGCAAAGACAGCATAGAGATTGATGTCTCCCTGTCCGCACAATGGATAGCGGCCGCTGCTGCGCAGAAAGTGACTCATTCCATCCACTTTTCGCAGCGCGGCATGCCATTCTGTATAGATGAGAGGATCCGTCTGGGCCAACTTTTCAATCATGCGCTTGCGTTCCGCAGCGTTGGAAGCCTCGGCTATTTCCGTTTGCCGGTGGGCAGTAAACCATTCTTTTTCCTGCAGTTTAATGCGTTCCCACGGTGGATTGGCCAGTATGACGTCAAAGCCGCCCCTGGCCGTAACGTCTGGGAAGGATACTTCCGCATGGAAAAACTGGTAGTCTCTGGCCATTTTTTCTACTGTTTCTGTCAGTCCTTCTGGCAGAGGCTGTCCATGCGCGTAGTCCAGCATGGTTCCCCAGGTGATGCCGAAAGGCTGCCCCACCTTTACCTCACAGCCATTGTACCGTTTTTCCTTCCTGTAAAAGCGCCGCAGGACAAAGGCTGCCGTCCAGAGGTCATACAAAAATTTTTTCCTGCGCCAGGCGTCTCTCTGCTGCCATGCCTTGAAATCAGCCTCACGCCGTTCCAGATCCTCAAGGGTTTCTTCTGGCATTTTTTCCGGAGTAAAAGGCTGAACACCTTGTAACAGTTCCTGTTTCAGCTGCTGATACATTTCGGCCAACAGAGAACTCTTATCTTTCATGGCCTCGAGCTGTTTTTTGTTTTGTCTTTTCAGGGTGGAGGTGGCTTTTTTGTCATCCCCGTCCAGTGCGTCGAACGCATCATCGGGAATGCCGCCCATGATAAGCTTGGCCGTGGTCCCCATCAGGCTGTTGCCGCAGAGAATATGATGATCAAGAAAAGTGAGCGGTTTTCCTGGCTCCATGGCCTCCATCCAGAGACTTACCTTGCAGAGTTCCACGGACATGGGATTGATATCGATGCCGTAGAGGCATCGGCCGATGACTTCACGGAGTGCCCGGTGCAGGACTGGGGGCGCAGGTTCGTCATCGCCTGTGCGCAGACAGGCCAGGTGGCGGGCGATGCGCTGCGCGGCTGCAAGCAGAAAGTGGCCGCTGCCGCAGGCCGGGTCGCAGATTTTAAGTCCAAGAAGTGCTGTCTCAGGATGCTCACTGCGTTCGGCGCGGTCCAGCACCGGTTCCAGCGCGCTGTCGAGAAGACTGTTGATAAGTGGTGTGGGAGTGTAATAGGAACCTGTTGTTTTTCGTTCGTTTCCGGGCTTGTTATCCAGATCGAACAAATTGCCTCTGATACTGGGTATATTTTCCAAAAGCGCTTCGTATACCGAACCCAGCTCGCGGGCGCCGAGATGCTCCCAGTCAATGGGGCGGATATCGCACGTCTTTTCGGTGTAGCCAAGAGCCCGCATAGCTTTCAGCAGGTGAAGATTGCGCAGCTGGCAGGCCATCAGATCGGGCAGGGCGTCGTTGGACCAGAGGAAGCCGCCCAGAGGAGCCAGTCCGAGCTGCGGGCAGCCTTCTTTTTTATTCAGACTGCGCATGACAAGTTTCATGCCTTCGAAAAGGTCACAATACCGGCCGCCGGGTATCTGCATGGCCAGACGTCTCAGATGCCCCATGGAGTAATAACGGGCATAGCATTCGCGGGCAGCGATCGGCGCATCCGTCGGGTGGAGAAGGTTCCTTTCTTCTGCAACGAAAAGAAAGATCATGCGGTAGGCCAGGCGCAGAAGCTGGTGAAAATATTCCCTGACGTCAAGCTGCCCTGACTGCAGCTTCTGGTGAAGTTCCGTATTTCCGCTCTGCAGAAAGCCGCTTCCAAGAAAGATGATGGCGTTCCTCACCGAACTTCGCAGGCTTTCGAGGGCCTGAACCGCCGTCTTCTGAGCCTGCTGGGACCATTGCTCCAGCCAGCAGGTTTCAGGATGACCCGCTGGAGACTCCACCCGGGACTGATGGCAGACAAGCCAGAGCAGGGCAAACTCGTCAAAGGACCCACTTGTGAAGATGGCTTCCAGATCAAACTGGACGTACGCCTGCTGGCTCAGGGAAGCGTTGTCACGCAGTATGCGCAGCTGCTGACCATTGGAAACGAACCCCCAGAGGTGGTTGTCCGAACGGTTGAGAAAGTCCTGCACCATTGAGTGCGGACTGGACTTGGCAGCGCCGGTGATGCCCGGGGTTTTTGTATCCAGGGAGACGCCCCAGCCAAGGAGATGTATGGGGGAGCTGCCCCATAAATGTGAGATGGGATAGGAAACGGTGCTTCCGTCCTCACGCTGAACAAGCCTTTCTTCTGGTTTTGCCGCGTTCAGGCGTCCGTAACCGAGCTCGCTGAATAAAGGAAGGAGCAGAAGCTCTCTGGTAGGACCTGTGGCGGATTTTTCATCAGGAAAACTGCTCATTTTTGCGGCAAAATTCGTCCAGACGGTCTGCATTTTCTGCCACGACTGGTTGATGGCCTCTGTGAGGCGTACACCTCCAATCAGATGGTAGGCGTCCTCTGTCAGGCCGGGTATCCCGCGGTCGCGGTGGAGGATATGCATCAGCATGTCAGCAGGCAGAAGATTTCCTTCACTGCGGATATCAGGCAGGACAGATTCAAAAGGCATAAACTTTTTCATGGCACTTACTCATTCGTGGCTGGAAGGTAGATGAACATGCCCAGAATATCAGGTTCTCCCTGAGGCTGGACAGCGTAGCGCAGCCGGCGCTGTGCTACGTGGCGGTTGCGCTGACTTGCAGCCTCCCGGGCTGCCCTGTGTTCGTTCAGGAGAATCTGTCCCCGTTCCCGCATGAAGGAAAGCAGTTTTTTCTGGATAGGGGAGGCATCGGACTCAGCCTTGCGGACCCACTCAGCCGCCTGTTCACTGCTAATGTTTCCGGAAGGTTCGGCCTGCAGCAGGCTGTTTGCGGCATCAGCAGGAAGCCATCGGGCGTGTGCCGGAGAGCCTTCAAAGACCAGAGGCAGGCACTCTTCCGCGAGTGTGGATTGGCTGACATCTCCGCTTGTTGTGATCAGAAAACGGAAGCGGCAGAGCAGGAGTGTGGTGCGTTTTATTACCTTTCCCGTACGCATTGCACCGCAGCGGGCCACCAGCGCATCACTCTGGGGATCGAGTGCGGTTTCTGCCAGATAGGCAGCCAGCTGCTCAACCATAGGGTGCGTGCGGGTGAGCAGAATCTGTCCCGCAGCGGCCGGGGGAGAAAAAACCAGGGCTGTATTGTTGTCAGGAAGTTCCAGGCCTGCGTGGCGGGAACGGCTGGCTTTGTCAAAGTTCACGGTCAGAACTTTTTTTTCACGCCCGCTGCTCTGCACAACACCGTCAAGGAGCGGATAGGCGTTAGCGACAAAATTCTCCACGTCCAGCGCACTTCCGCAGGCTTCGTTGGCAGCGTTGAGAGAAGCAGCGACTTTATCCGTCTCGATGCCCCGCTGGACGAATAACGTGTTGCTGCGTTTCTGTTCGCGCTTTGCTACTTTATCCCAGTCTACAGCTACACGCTGCTTTTCGTTATCCATATACTGGCCCAGACCGGGCAGGAGCGGCATATTCTGTTCATTCGTTTTGGGCTTTCCACGCAGAATCAGCCCCTGAATGAGGGTTTCCACGATTTTTTGGCTGTCTTCCGGAATTGGAACAGAAATCCCCAGGGCTCTGCGTATTGCCTCGTGTTTGCGCAGGAGGACATCCAGTATCATACCGTCCATGGGACTATCCGTGCTGTACCACGTAATTACGTGCACTTCGTGTGACGGTTGTCCAAAACGGTCCACACGGCCTTCCCGCTGTTCGTGGCGTGTCGGGTTCCAGGAAAGGTCATAGTGGATGACGGCATCAAAATATTCCTGCAGGTTTATCCCCTCGCTCAGGCAGTCGGTGCAGACGAGCACCCGCTTCTTTTCTTTGGCGAGGGCTGCCACGCGGGCCTCACGTTCGGATGGAGGGAGCGTGCTGGTTACGGCTTCGACAGCGCATTCCTGCCCTTTTTTGCTGTCCGTAAATACTTTACGGAGTTCCTCAGCCAGGTATTCGGCCGTAGTGATGAAGCGGCAGAATATAATGGGGGAAAAGCCATCCTTCAGCAGATTTTTGATATGAGGGATGCACTGCTGCAGTTTGTTATCATTGGCACCTTTCAGATTTTCTGCAAGATCTGCCAGGTCGGTAAAGCGCCTGCGTTTCAGGGGTGCTGTCTTTGTTTCCTCGCAGCTGGTATCGGCGCCAGGCAGTGTGTCCGATACACTGCCGTCTTCGCAGGCATCCCCATCCAGAATGCTCTGGCTGCCCCAGGAATCGAGGTCGTCGGGATTCTCTTCGCCTGAATCAACGCCATTCGCTCTGGTGCGCAGGGTCTGTGCTGCCGCTGCGGGGCTGGAGGAGACAGTGCGCAGGAGAGCCAGGGCCGACCACCAGCTGATGCGTTGCTGCCTCTGGCTGCCCTGTTTGGCGCTGTTGATGCTGTCCTTTGCCAGTTTGAGGATCTTCTGAAATAACTCTATCCATTGAGTGCTGGCTTTCCAGGTCAGTTCCTGCGTCTTGCGTACCGGGAATGGCGTATCTGTATTCATATATGCCTGAATGTCGCCGCGCCGGCGCTGGACAAAGTACTGAGCCAGAAACTGTCGGTCCTTTTCGTGTTCCTTCCCTTCCAATGTGTCAGGAAGGCCGGCCAAATCGGGATTAAGAAAGCAGAGCAGGGAGCGGAAACAGTCTTCCTTGCCGCTATGAGGCGTCGCCGTGACAAAGAGCATGTGCCGGTCAGGGGACTCAGAGAGTTGCTGTATCAGATCATAGCGCTGTTTGCTGCCTCTGCCGCCTGAAGGAGAGGCACAGGTGTGCGCTTCGTCCACAATAACCATTTCCGGGCAGGTACGGAGAAAATCGAGCCGGTGTCTGTCCGATTTGATATAGTCAAGGGAGACGATGGTGAAGGGATATTTCTGGAACAGGGATGTGGAGGCCCCAAGGCCGCGTTCCAGCCGGTTGACCGTGGAAGGCAGAACCGTCTCGGCAGCAATATGGAACTTGTCCGCCATTTCACGCTGCCATTGCTCGGCAAGCTGCGGTGGACACAGGACAGTAAAGCGGCGAATTTCTCCCCGGTCCAGCAGTTCACGGATAATAAGCAGCGCCTCCACTGTTTTGCCGATACCTACGTCATCAGCAATGAGGAGACGGACAATTGGCTGGCGCATGGCCATGAGCAGGGGCACAAGCTGGTAGGGTCTGGGAGCAACCGCGATATGGCCGAATGAGCGAAAGGGCCCTGTGGTGGAACGCAGGCCGAGACGTACAGCATCGCGGAGCAGCCTGCAGGAGCGCGCGTCGCCGACCCGGTTCGGATCAGGCAGAGCAAAACTTGCCGGCTGGATGCTTTCCAGAGCCGGAGAAACAGCCGTTTTTTCAGCGTCACTGCCGCCGAGCGGTTTCAGGATAAGCCAGTCATCCCCTTCATAAGGCTGGACAACCCAGTCGCGTCCCCGAACTGTGACAAGCGAACCTACGTTAAAATTCATGCCTTTCTCCCGAACAGAGTGGGGTGTTTTTCAATCTCGATGAGCCATTGTTCACCTTCGACAAAACGGATGACTTCAATTCCCAGATCCTCAAGGCATTCCTGCTGCTGCTCATCGATTTTGCGCTGATCTTCATACTTGTGGACCGGACCATCTATATAAATGGCCGTCTGTTCTTTCTTGTAATAGAAGTCAGCCTTTGTGTGACAGGACTTAAAGGAGTACTGGGCGTCCGACGGCAGGTTCAGATCGCGCTCATTGAGGAAATCAAGCCAGCGGCGCTCAAGGTTGCTGTCGCATTTCCTTTTCAGTTCTTCCAGTTGTTTAGCCCGGCCCAGCACCGGAGCGCAGGCCTGAACGCTGGACTGTGTGAGTGTGAGCAGCAGATCCCGGATGCCGCGTCGGTCGAGTTCCTTATGCACGTACTGGTTGGAGTAGCTCATCAGGCAGTCATAGCAGGCGGCAACGCACGGTTCGGGCTGGTGCTGTGCTCCGAGATCATTGCCCTGCTCGTCAAAGTGGCAGATTTTAAGAGCGCGGCGCGCCAGGGCGGGGATCACCGCGGGATCTTCCACGATCTGATGCAGGACCCCGGCGCCGCCTTCGGCAGCCTCGTAAAAGAGAAGGTTGTGCGGGGTGCCGCTGCTCGGCAGTGCCTCCGTAGCCAGTTCGGAATCTTCCAGCTGGTACTGCTGCAGGATAGCCTGCTTCAGGGCTGCCTGCAGGGAATAGAGCTGCGATGCGGAAAGATGAATAACCGGGCTGACGAGAAGACAGTTTTTCCTGTCCTCCACATACGGGATGACCCTGACAATCTTGCTTACCTCAGATGGGTTTTTCAGGAATTGATCCTCGTCATTTCCTCTGCCTAGCTGGCCGTCCTTGAGCCATTCTCCGCTCGTCGGATCCATCAGGAACCCGTCGGGGCTGGTTCTGGGACGGCTGCGCCAGCCTTTGTTCAGACGCCACAGGGTGGCGCCGTGGCCATAGCTGATGCGGACCAGTTTTTCTTTTTTGAGACCCAGAATGTACGCGTCGATATGGCCAGGCTGGCCGCAGTGTTCGACAAACTGGTACCCCGTGACAAGCTGGTATCCGAGACGCTGGCGCTCCTCTTCATCGGATGTGATACGGCTGCGGCGTCTGGTTGCCACATTGCGCATGCGGAAAAGGTTTGTCATGGCCTTGGGAAGCCGGCTCCCGCACATGTCACAGATATCCTTGGCCGTATCCCTTTCAATATGTCCGCAGTTTTCACAGATTTTTGCCTGCCCGGAAGCGATGTCGCCATGGTCCTGGGCGGTCAGAATAACCTTTGAAATCGTATACGTATTTCCCTCGTGGTAGATGATGCTGCCCGGACCAAATTCAGAAATGGCCAGAAAGCGTGCCCTGGAGATGAAATCGTTATCTTCGGTCCTGTTCCCCCTGTTACTCTTTGTGTGTCTGCAGTCGGGGATATAGGCTGAGAGAGGCAGACGGGGGAAGTTGTATCCCGGCAGGAACCCTTCAGAAGCGAAATATCGGTAGGAGTAAAAATCCTGTTGCAGTGTCTTGCCGTTGCCAAGGAGCAGATCGATCTGTGCTTCCGCCTCTGCACGCAGCTTTTGAGCTGTTTTCCGTTCATCTTTGCTGCGGCTGACGTCTGTGATGATGGAATTCTGCTTATCCTGCTGCTCAACGGCAGCGAGGTAAAGAGTACGCCAGCGCCCGCAGGCTTTTTCAAAATTGACGGGAAGGTTCCTCATGACGTCATTGAGCCAGGTCGGCGTGTACCAGGCACTGTGCTTGAGGTCAGGGACCATGTGCTGCAGGATCGCAGTGGCACGCTGTTTTGCCAGCAGTTTCGGCCGGTCATCCTGAAGGGCAGCCGTGACGCTTTCCTTCAGGGCAAGGCTCGGGGGTTGGCCATCCACATCAAGAATTTCGGAGAGTGAGTGCTTTAGATCGAGTCCTGAAGCCCCCAGCCACAGGGCATGGATGTGGGCGCGGATCAGATCTTCATTATCAAGGTCGATGCGCGGGGTTGATACCTGCCCGGACACCATAAGTTCCGGCCGATGGAAGAAATACTGATCGTGCGAATTCCCCTGGGCGCAGTACGTGATAACAAGAGCAGGCTGGCCTGAGCGTCCGGCACGGCCGCTCCGCTGGGCATAATTGGCTGCCGTTGGCGGCACGTTACGCATGCCAACAGCGTTGAGCTGTGATATATCCACGCCAAGTTCCATCGTGGGTGAACAGTACAGCACGGGAAGTTCAGCTTCGCGGAACAGTTTTTCCCGCTCTTCACGTACATCAGAGGGGACCTGGGCTGTGTGTTCCCGTGCCTGCATGGACAGCCCCCGGTTGGCGGTTTCTCTGTACAACTTTACAAAAAATGGGTTGGCAGGCGCTCTGTCCTCTTCCGCAGCGGGCTGGTGAATGCGGAAAGGATCGTGGTGAGCAAATAAGCCTGGGCCTGCTTTCCAAATCATTGCGGCCGCATTGACCTGGTATCCTGAGCCGGACTGTTGATCCCGGATGAGAGATGTCAGCAATCCTCCATGCGCCAGCGTTTTTATGAGGGCTGAAATAACGGCGGCTGTATCCTGCGTGCTAGAAAGCTTCAGCAGTTTCCTGAGTCTGCGGCCGAACTTGCTCCTCGGGGAAAGAAAAATGCCATTCCCCTCGTTCTTGGCTTTTGCGTGAGGGTAGGCAATATCAGAATACCAAAGCTTTTCGTTTTCATCCAGCTGCCAGGGAGCTGTAAGCTGCTGTCTGCTCTGTCTGATAAGCTTTTCCCGGTTATCCGGATCAAGGCAGTCAATGCTGATGGCGAGATGGCTGCGCAGAAAATCCAGCAGCAGTACGGATGCCTCCTTGCGGTTCTCGGGCGTGGCAGAGGCAAGCAGCTCGCAGTCCTTCCACATATCCTCCGCGTTGCAGATTTCATCAAGGGATTCATACTCA